>Ga0082212_10002983_pt1 | contig 24215 bp, 35 predicted proteins | sample TergutNt197P3_FD_71548 | JGI IMG/M metagenome (GOLD analysis project Ga0082212, IMG submission 71548) | Neocapritermes taracua P3 segment gut microbial communities from Petit-Saut dam, French Guiana - Nt197 P3 | ecosystem: Host-associated > Arthropoda: Insects > Digestive system > Gut ... | reverse complement strand
GACAGCTTAATACAAAATTATTACTAACAGTGCATCTGTCCTTAGGCTACCATTAACGGAATAATGGGTATAACCGCTGTTATACAATTACTTACACAACTTCATGTCACACAAATTTTGTATAAACCTTAACTCCGCCGATTAAGCCGACCACAGCGCCGATAGCATAAATCAACCGGGTAGCCGGCTCAAAATAACTGCTGATCATTTGCGTTGCCTCTGTGATGCCTGCCGAGCCGTTACCTTGAGCCACTGCACCGGCGACAGCCGCCAGAAGTGCGACTGCCGTACAGTAAATTTTTAAAAGACTTTTTTTCATTTGTCGAAACATTTTTAATAAATACTAAAATTAATTGCGACGACAAAAGTATTTTGATAAAATTCCGGTTTTCCAAACCCTGACAGATACGTCTATATATGTCATCATATGTCATCGTGGAAGGATTTTTCATACATATTTATCAATAGTAAACTCTTCAATATCCTGATGTTTTTTTCCGGCGCTTCTCGGTGTCCTTTCCGGTTCATCATCAATATTTTCCCTTAACAGCCTTTCAATCAACGCTTCATTTTCAGCCTGTGTCGCCAAAAAATTGAACACGTCGCTTCCATGTACTTCATACAGTATGCGTGCGGCTGCCTCACAGTCTTCCCTACCTGTTTTCCTGCCCTGTACTACATCAAGCGTTGAGAAAATCTGATCGTAAGTCATACCTGTTGAAAAACTCCCATCATCAGGTTCGACATCAAGAGGTATAAACCTGTCTGTCATTTCCGGAATATCTTCTTCAAGGTTGGCTTCCACATCACTGTCTGTTATATCAGGTTCTTCCTCAACGCTACTGACCGTTTCCAAATCTTCGCTTAAAAAAGGTGCTGGTGTTTGCGATTTCGTTTCAGTCTGCTTTTCCAAATATTCTGTCGAGGATTTTCCAATAACGGAATATTCACCGTTTTCAATTTTTTCCTTTGGCATATATGATTCCGTTTCTACAGTCCGCAGATAAAGAAAACGCCAAAGTTTTTCTACTTTTTCCCCGAAAAGAAACTTTGCTGTACTACGTAAAATATAAACCGCTGACAATCCTTTTATTGCAAGATAAATAAAATGTTCCATACCGTATTATAAGGGTTTTTGTGATTTTCTTTCATAGATTTCATTAATATCGTCCCTGTACTGTTCCAAATGATGCGTCAGAATATTATCCAAATAAGCCGTAATACTTAATCCTCTGGCGATGACCGGAAGAAAACTGTTTATCTTATCATAATACGATGAACATATATAGGTTTGACGGCGGGGAACACTTGCCTTACGTTGAAGAAACAGGGTTTCATAAGCCATTATTTCACGTTTTTTCTTTATTTGCCTTACCGTTTCTTTTGCTTCTATCGTTTCTATGGGTTGAATTACATCTTCTTTTTCTTCTTTCACCGGTAAATCTGTTTGAACAGGTAGGGCTTGCTGTTCCGGTTCTTTAACGGGTTCTTTTTTCCCGCTACGCACAGAACCGCCTGCCATTACTTCCCGTAAATATTCCTCATCAACATCCACGATTTGTCTTTTTGCCATAATACACACTTTTTAAAGATTTACAATACCGAAAATTTCTTCTGCCAATTCTTTCATATTGCTTCCTTTTAGCATTTTAGCCGGAGGCGGAAGTAATGTACAGCGAAAAAAAGGCTTGCCTGTAAGAGTAAGTTCCTTTTCGTAGCGGTTTGTATCCGGTATTTTGGTTTTTAATACCCTCAATTTGAGTTTTAACATGATTTTTTCGTAAATATTCACAAGTTCGGCAGGCAAACGCCTGTTTACTCTGTTCCAAAATACGTGTATTTCTTTCAGAGGTGCGCGGGAATTCATGTTGATATAGTCCTGAACCGTCGAAACAAACGATATGCTGCTTTGCATTGCCATCCTGTCGGGAATGACCGGTGTAAAAATGTAATCCATATTGATAATGGACTTAAAAATCCCCTTGGCATTGACCGTCCCCGGCAAGTCGAAGAAAACAACGTCAAACGTTGTATCGGCAGTTTCCAAATAACTGTCTGCTACATCGCGAGCTTCGGCAGGAGCAGCGGTAATAACAGGATAGGCTTTTTTGTTTAAGCGGGAAAATTGTGCTACAATCATTTGTTTGTAAGTTTCATTTTTTGTAACTGTTTGCATATCCCGCTCACGGAGGCTGTAAATACTGAACTGCGGGTAATCGCAATCCACGACAAGAACATTTTTACCCTTTACATAATGAAAATAACCGGCAATCAATACCGTAAATACCGATTTGCCAACGCCACCCTTTTGATTCGAGATGGCTACGAATTTTGTCTGTGCTTCCATTTTCTTTAATTTTTTAAAATTTTACATATTAATATTTCCGTTTATTCTACAGTTTGTTTATTACAGTATTTATTTATTGCAATACCCGTTTACTGTTTCACTTAAATTGCATCCGTAAATAATTATTACAATACTTGCATAAATACATATTACAATCATTCATTATTTTAATAAATACTTTTACGTTTTTTGCCATAACTGCATATTACCGGACATAAGTATTACTTTTCATATTTCCTGTCATACACAATGTTTGCACTGTTTATTATTTGCACTGTTTATTGCTTGCATTATATATTGCTTACACTGTTTATTGCTTACACTGTTTATTTATTCTTGTTCCTGTTCATTTCATTAAATAAATCCCGCAACAGATATGTATTGCAATAAATATTTGCTGCAAAGGAAAGGTAAAAGTCAATTATTTGAAAGTAAAACGGTTATGCTGGCTACATACGTCATCATACGTCATCGTTTGTCATACCCGAAACTCTTTTTACCCGTACTTTCCAGCATTAATTTTGCACATTATTTCATTCAACTAAAAACAACCTTTATGCATCTTGCAAAAGCTCATAAAATCCACAAGTATCGGACAACCGCAATCCGCAACAGGCGGATTCTATTTTCCCGCGAAAATAGCAAGTTGTGTCTTAGGCAGCCCGAAATACTTCGGGCGTCCCAAGACAACTTGCCCTTCCCTGCGGTCAGGGACGGCTTCCTCCAAAGTCGGAAGCCTGCGATGCTGCCATTACAAACAGTTAATTTTATACAAGCATGAACGAAAATAAAGAGAACACCGGAAAGCAGGCAGGTCGTAAAGCGAAGACAAACCGTGCCGTTCACCGCTACGGAATCAAATTAAACGATGATGAAAACGCACGCTTCACAACTCTACTGCTTCAATCGGGATTGAATGAGAAAGCAAAATTTATCAAAAATATGATCTTTGGAACAGAAATGAAGACAGTCAAAATCGACAAGGCTGCGATGGATTACTACATTCGACTGACAAATTTTTATGCTCAATTCCAAGCAATCGGTAATAATTATAACCAGACGGTAAAAGCAATAAAAACTAATTTTTCAGAAAAACGGGCATTGTCTTTACTCTACAAACTGGAAAAAACAACCATCGAATTGATTGTATTAAACAAAAAAATCATCAATCTTACCCGTGAGTTTGAAGAAAAACACCTGAATCTAAAATGATATTCAACTGAAAAAATGGTAGCAAAAATATCCAGAGGGGCTTCACTTTACGGAGCCGTTATCTACAACCACGAAAAAGTAAATGTTGGAACTGCAAGAATTATTTCCGCCAACCGAATGATGTCGGACATTACCGGAAATCCTGAAAACATCATACAACAGACACTTGTTTCTTTTGAGAGTTACCTTTCAGCCAATCGCAATACCCGTAAACCTGTCTTGCATATTTCACTGAATCCATCACTTTCAGACAGATTGAGCGATGAGCAGTTTGCCCTTCTTGCAAAGAATTACATGGAAAAAATGAACTATGGCGACCAGCCATATATTGTCTATGTCCACGAAGATATTGACCGCCGCCATATTCATATTGTTTCTGTTTGCATTGACGAAACCGGCAGAAAAATCAATGACAGTTACGAGCATCGCCGCTCTATGACTGCTTGCCGTGAACTGGAAATCAGTTACGGACTGGAAAAGATTACAAATGAACACAAGGAAACAGACCGGCTGTTCCTGAAAAAAGTTGATTACCAAAAGGGCGATGTCAAGCATCAGGTTGCCAATGTACTGAAATGTGTTTCGCAATACAAATACCGTACTTTTGGCGAATACAGCGCCCTCTTGTTCCTGTTCAATGTAGAAGCAAAAATTGTCAGAGGAGAAGGTGCCAGCGGAAAGCCATTCAACGGTATCGTTTATGCTGCAACCGACGACAGCGGCAAAGTGATAAGCAATCCTTTCAAATCATCACTGTTTGGTAAAACTTTTGGATATGAAACATTAAACAAACAAATGAAAAGGCATGAAAAAGACCTGAAAGAGGGGAAATATACTCCTCTGATACGAAATGATATTGCCACTGCAATCAAAACTTCAAGCGGCGAAAGGAAAAAATTCATATCGCTACTTATGAATATGGGTATTGGCGTTGTTTTCAGAGAAAATGCAGAAGGTCGTATTTATGGTGTAACATTTATTGATCATCGAAGAAAAGAGGTATATAACGGATCGGCGCTTGGAAAGGAGTTTTCGGCTAACGCATTCCACAAACTTTTTAACGAAACAGGGCAAGGTCAGAACAAAACAACGGAAGTCCACAGCAATCGTTCATATGATGCCTTTTCATCTACGGAAAAGGAAACTGCCCTTGAACAGATTTTCGGACTATTTGATTTTCCTGCCTTTACAGATGAAAGGGACTACGAGGAAGAAGCCTTACAGCGACAGGTAAAACGCAGAAAGAAAACCAAAAAACGGCGTTTATCTCTTTAGATTAACGTTTAAATAACATTTAAATAACGTATTATTAACTTTTAAAATTACAGTAATGCAACAGGAAGATGATCTGAGGGGTTTGGCGAAAGTAATAGAATTTATGAGGGCAATAAGTATATTGTTTTGCATTGTCAATGTGTACTGGTTTTGCTATGGAGCCATTAATGAATGGGGTTTTAATATTGATGTAGTCGATAATATTTTAAAAAATTTTCAAAAAACAACGGGACTGTTTTCCTCTGTTTTATGGACAAAACTTTTTGCCTTTATTTTTTTAGCTTTGTCGTGTCTGGGAACAAAGGGGGTAAAGAATGAAAAAATCAAATGGGTAAATATTAACATTTGTCTTTTCTTCGGTTTTATTTTTTTCTTTTTGAACCGGTGGTTATTGGATATACCTGCCATATCCGTTACCCCAAAAGTGATTCTGTATATTTTTACTCTGACGCTTGGTTATATTCTTTTACTTATGGCAGGAACATGGATAAGCCGGCTACTGAAGCACAATCTGATGGAAGATGTCTTCAATCTGGAAAATGAATCCTTTATGCAGGAAACCCGCCTGATAGAAAATGAATATTCCGTAAACCTTCCTACACGGTTTTTCTACCGCAAGAAATGGAATAACGGCTGGATTAATATCGTAAACCCGTTCAGAGCATCTATTGTACTTGGTACTCCGGGATCGGGTAAAACCTACGCTGTTATCAATTCTTTTATTCAACAGCAAATCGGTAAGGGATTTTCGATGTATCTCTATGACTACAAATTTGATGACTTGTCGGTAGTTGCTTATAATACGCTGCTTAATAATTTAGAAAAATATAAGGTAACTCCCTGTTTTTATGTCATTAATTTTGATAATCCGCGTAAAAGCCATCGCTGCAATCCTATTAATCCGGCATTTATGACAGATATTAGCGATGCATATGAATCGGCATATACCATTATGCTTAACTTGAACAAAACGTGGATTCAGAAACAGGGGGACTTTTTTGTCGAATCGCCAATAATCCTTTTGGCATCAATCATCTGGTATTTGAAAATATATCGTGGCGGAGAATACTGCACTTTTCCTCACGCCATTGAGTTACTGAATCAAAAATATGTCGATATTTTCCCTGTATTAACCTCCTATCCGCAGTTGGAAAATTACTTGAGTCCATTTATGGACGCTTGGGAAGGTGGGGCACAAGACCAGTTGCAGGGACAGATTGCATCTGCCAAAATCCCCCTTTCCCGCATGATTTCTCCTCAACTCTACTGGGTGATGAGCGGAAATGATTTTTCGCTTGACATCAACAATCCCGATGAACCAAAAATACTGTGTGTTGGAAACAATCCCGATCGACAGAATATTTACTCCGCAGCATTAGGTCTGTATAACTCCCGGATTGTTAAACTCATAAATAAAAAAGGACAACTCAAATCGTCGGTAATAATCGACGAACTTCCAACCATTTATTTCAGAGGATTAGACAATCTGATTGCTACGGCACGCAGCAACCGGGTATCTGTCTGTCTGGGTTTTCAGGATTTTTCGCAGTTAAACCGCGATTATGGCGATAAGGAATCAAAAGTCATACAGAATACGGTAGGTAATATTTTTTCAGGTCAAGTTGTAGGAGAGTCGGCAAAAACCCTTTCGGAACGTTTCGGGAAAATTCTGCAAAAACGGCAGTCATTGACCATCAATCGGCAGGATACCTCCACATCTATCAATACCCAGTTAGATTCATTAATTCCCGCAAGCAAGATTGCCAATCTGTCGCAGGGTATGTTTGTCGGTTCCGTTGCCGACAACTTTGATGAAAGGATTGAACAGAAAATCTTCCATTGCCAAATTATGATTGATAATGAAAAGGTTGCAAGAGAAACAAAGTCCTTCAAGCCAATACCTGTTATCACTCCATTTTTAGACGAAAACGGAAACGACGTCTTGGATGAACAGATTGGACGTAATTATGAACGCATAAAAAATGAAGTACGCCAAATCATAATAGACGAAAAACTTCGTATAAAGAACGATCCGGATTTGTGCCACCTCTTGGGAGAGGATGAAGAAAATAAAACATAAAACATATTTCCAAAATATTTTTGGGAACAGCCTTGTTCGTTTAAAAATACTTCATTGATACCGAACAGTTAATATTCTCAAGGCAAAGGTAATTCCCTGCTTTCAACTGCCCGCAAGGTCGAGCCGCTACGCGGTTTTGCGAAAAATCTCCAGACCTCGCAAGCTCGGCTTGTATTTTTCGCAAAAACCTTGCAGGAGTTTCGCAGGGAATTTTTCTATTGCCTTGGAATATTAACCGTCCGTAAAAGGACATTAAAAAGCAGAAAAATGGAAAAAGAATTTAAACTTTCACGCGACAAAACAGGGAAAGATCAGGGAAAGGCAAACTATGCAAACGCCTATATCGGTCTTGGAGTACCACACCGCAATTCATCAACAGGCATATATCTTCAAGATGCCAAACGTGCGGGATTACCGGTAAATGATGAAATAATTCCGGATAAAAACACAGTTGCATTCGTATCGGTAGCAAGCGAAGGGGTTTTCGTCGAACAAACCGTAAAACTTGCACAAAAAGTAATTACTGCAGGAGGAGCTGTTGTTATGGATAAAAGCGGAACAGGTTTCGGACAATCTCATTCAAGATTCAACAGAAACGGTGAAGGCAGGGTACAGGACATACTTGGAAAACCTGCCGGATATACAAAAGAGGGATATAATGTCTTTGGAAATTACCGGTTGATCACCGACAGATAAACAATTTTACTAAATTAAAAACAAGTATTATGAAGTACATTTATATTTTTTCGGTAGAAAAATTTGAAAGGGATACGGATGATGAATCAATTATCCGGGCATGGAAAAACGGTGAAGCAGAACGCTATACGCCGGAAGATTTTGCAGAACTAATCAACGATCAGGATTTCTTTGAAGTGCTAAACTGGGTACGTGTAATAGAAAGCGACGAAGAAGGCTATTTTGAAATATCCAGCCTGTACAGGGACGACTTGGAAAGCATCGGTTATGATACAGGCAGGGTAGATGATTCGGTTATGAAAAAACTGGCGTCCAAATTAAGCGACGACTATTGTGAACAATTATTTTGGAGCAGTTTGCCAATTTATGCCGACTGTTATGGAATACCCAAGCGGGATGAATAATACAGTATATAAATGATAGTTAAAATTATGGAAAGGAAAATAAATCTTGTTCCGTTAGAAGAAATGCTTACTGTTGAAGGTATTTCTATGGATGAAATGTCCATACTTTTTGATGAGTTAGCATTTGACTACACTCGAACAATTATTGAATTGCAATTAGCAGATTTATCTCCACGTAGCATTCTACATGAAAAAACAGACAGTTTTTTGCATCTTTTGAGAGAATTGCGTGATGTTTTTAAGCAGTGTACAGACTGATACACTGACAAAAGCACAGGTAAATAATAACAATTTATCTGTGCTTTTCTATTTTTCAATCATTTCAAACAGTATTTACACCTGCCTTAAATAAACCTTAATGAAGTATATAAAACAATACTATCTCAATACTCCACCTTTCACAAGTCTATTTTTTTTTCACTTTCAGTTAACCGGAAAGCAACCGGTTTTATTCCATTAAAAAAAAACCTACAAATAAACTTCCTCTGTCACGGTATTCCCAATTCTTTTCAGGCAAAGGTAATCACGTGTTTTCGCTCACTCAAGGTCGAGCCGCTACGCGGTTTTGCAAAAAATCTCCAGACCTCGCTTCGCTCGGCTTGTATTTTTCGCAAAAACCTTGCATAAGCGAAACCCCGTACCTTTTCTGCCTGAAAAGAATCGAGAATACCGGCTCGAAAAGTCCGGTAAAAAAACAATTAAAAATAAACAATTATGACAAAAACAGTTAATATTTACAATTCCGATTACGACGTGTATATCGGGAGAGCAGGAAGAGGCAATGACGGATATTTCGGTAATCCGTTTCGATTAACGAGTAGCCGACAGAGAGGCGCTACTATTCAGCGGTATAGAGAATATTTCTATAACCGTTTGGAAACCGACCCTGATTTTAAAAGACGGGTACATGAATTGAAAGGCAAGACACTGGGCTGTTTTTGTAAACCGTCTGCGTGTCATGGCGATGTAATTGCAGAATATTTAAACAATTTACCAAATTAAAAGCAATACAAAATCATGAAAAAAAATAATATTACGAAACTGCTACAGGAAATGGAATTGATAGCAACCTCTTTGATAGCCGGCATGTACATAACTGATTTTACGATTCACGATACAGAATTTATCTGTAGAACGAATGCCAAAGAGCCGTTTGTATGGTTTGTTTACAATTCGGGGACACATATTCATAAAGTAAATGAAATAAGTGAAATACGTGGATTAAAGGAAAGAACGGAATATTATGAAAACCATACCAATTCGGACTTTTGCCTTTACCGTTACGATGGACAAAAACTGTTTCCTGTATTTCCAAAAGTAATGCGGGAATGGATAAATAACGAACTGAAAAAACACTCACTTTAAAATTATAACAATCATGGAAGAAGCAGGAATTTCAGCCACATTGATAGTGCCCTATAAAGGATACAGAAACATCGAATTACTGTATCGTGTCGGCTACAAGTGGCTTGTGCGTATCTTGGGCAGCGGACTGGAAATAGAAGTTTATGACAACGAATTTGTGCTTGACTGATCATCGGGCACAATTTTAAAAACATTATTACTCATTTTATAAATAACAAAAAAATGGAAAATTTAACAATCCAACAGGGACTTAACGAAGTTGTAACAAAAAAAGTACAACGAATGATTGAAAGGAAACAGAATGATGTCCGACAAACCATGCAACGCCTCATTTACGAGGGCAGTATGGCACAGGACTACATTGCACCTCTCGGTGTCGAACTTCGGCAAAAGGAATCCACGCCGGTAATCACATTTAACAGCGATGATGAGCAATTAGTGATGAATATGCGTAAATCGCCATACACGCTGCATGACAATGCCGTAGGGCAACTGGCGGAAAAAATGAATATTCCGTCCCAATATCTGAAAGGACTTGCCCGTGGCAATCAGTGGCAAAAACAGTTGGCAGCAACCGTTCTGAATGAACATTCCTCGTGGACAGAGCGGCAACGAATGCTTGTCCGGTCGGTTGGTACGGAAGTCAGAGGAATACTGAGCGACAGTTACCGCAGACTGAACAGCGTTGAAATTCTGACCGCTTTCGTCGAAGAAGCCTCTCTGCAAGGTGCAGTTGTCGCTGACGCAAAGATGACTGATACAAAAGTCTGGACAGAAACCATACTGCCCTCGCCAATCACTGTCCCGACAGTTAAAAACGGCGATGTTATTATCTTTATGGGAGCGAGGTTTTCTACTTCCGATTATGGCGATGGAGCAGTCGATATACGGGCATTCCTGCTCAATGGCGTATGTCTGAACGGAATGGTACGTGAGTCGGTTATGAAACAGATACATCTTGGGGCACGTCTTCCGGACAACCTGCAACTTAGCGAACGGACATACGAACTGGATACTAAAACCACCGTTTCTGCAACGCGCGACTTGACAAAAAGCCTTTTTTCACGCGAAGCAATTATGCAAAAGGCAGTTGAAATACAGGGAGCAAGCAATATAGATGTGGACTTTGATTCGGAACTGAAAAAATTAGTCAAAGTCGGTTCCATTAACAAATCCGACAGCGAAAGCGTACAGAAGATACTGATGAATAACAATCCCAATGACGGTATGCAGGGCGGATCAACGCTCTGGAAACTGACACAGGCAATAACGGCACACGCACGCGAATTAGACGATCGCCGCAGCCGTGAACTGCACGAAATATCCGGTCATCTACTGAATCGTGTCAAACTCAATTAAACACGAAACAACGTTCGACGTAAGTCAGTTGTGAAGCAATTTGTAACCGACTTACGTCTATTATTCAAATTCAAAATTTATAATTTAAAAATTAAAAAAAATGTTTACAGAAATTTCAAATTTATTGAAGGAGGGCGAAATGCTCTCGATGAACATTCGCAAAAGCGGTAACGAAATGAACGTTATCGTTCTTCCAAGGGTGGAAAATGTTAAAGACCCTGCTGCGAAACAGTTAATTCCGCTTAATCTGAAAGGCTTACCGGAAGAACTTGATGCGGGCTTTATAAAAGCAATCAAGTCGCCGGTAGAAAAATCGGTCGCGTTGATGACCAATATGGCTGAATATGAAAAGTCTGCCGAAAAAGCAGCGCAGGAATCAAAAGCGGTAAAAGACAGGCAGGATATGATTAACAAACATGTAAAAGATGGAGAAACATTTGAAAAAGCAAACAAATTCAAAGAAGCGCTGAATGCTTATTCAAAAGCCCTCGAAGCAGATAAGAAAAACATCAAAATTCAATTAAAAGTAAATAGTTTAAAAATGAAATTAAACGGAAATTTGGATATTTTTTCCTCTGCAACTCCAACTGCTGAAACAACTCCAACAGAGGTAGAAAAATCAGAGGAAGAAATAGTTGAGGAGGATTCTTCTGATGACATTGATGATGATGAACTGTTTTAATAATCTTAAAAACTTAATAAATTATGGCACTGAATATTACAACAGCAGTACGGATGTTTGTCATTGACAAGACAGGAGTTGAAATACCCGATCCCGATCCGAAAATGTCGCTCGAAAACGTTATGTCGCTTTATGCAGGCATGTACCCTGAACTGACAACAGCAACCGTTCACGGTCCCGAATACAGGGACGACAAAGCAATCTACCGATTCAAATCCGTAATCGGAACAAAAGGATGAAAAAACAATGCAGAAAAAAAGAAGAAATGTACAATCGATTGGGGTTTATTCTCCTCAAAGAACTTTCTCGAACAGATGTTTCAAGGGGAATAAATACACAAAAACGAATGAAGCCGGCGGCGGAAGACCAAAGAATGATTTTCTAAAAAAAGTCTTCCGCCCCATACCGGCGGTATGGTTTAATCCCCTGTTTAACCCCAACAGTTATGACTGCCTGTATGCTTCGGCAAAGAATTATGCCGGATTGCTGGGCAGTCATTTTGATTTGACGCCATCAAAAAAGGATTTTTTGGGACTGTTCAGTTATTTTCAAAACCTGTTGCCGGAGGGTCAATTCTTATTACTGATAGAAGAAAATGACAAACTGCTGTTTAAAATATTCTTTGGTGAAGATTTTCTTCTTCGCGAAGTCTTTTATATCCCTGTAATCCTCTTAAACCGAACAGAGGGCATTTTCAGGGATATATTGCTTACATTCCTGCAACATCTTCATTACAGATATAAATTACCTCAAAAAGAAAATGTATATGATTATGAAATGATTGTTGACTGTTATTTTGAGGAATGGAACGGGCATGATGAAGAAGACCCTGAACAGTTGAATTTTTTAGAAGCATACCGGAAAGGATATATCAACGATACTTTTTCATTAATATACCAAATGCCTGTCCGGACAATTACGGAACTGGAAAAACTTATTAAAAATTATATTCCTGAAAATCAAATGAAAAAGAGGCTGATTGCTTCTATCCGGCAGGGAATTAATATTTTACAAATGGATAAAAATATTTTCGATTATCTGTGTCATCCGGAAAAAGACGACAGGAATTTTGATAATGTTGAAGATGAATGTATAATCGGAGCGGAAAGACTGTTTCGTTTCATTTATTCAAATACTGATTTTGTAACGGAAAGTTATCTGGAATACCTCAATACCGAAATCACGGAAAGCGTATGCGAGTATTTTCCCCGAAAGTCCTTAATTCTTTATCCGGAAACAGACCGTTTGCTTGAAGTCGATTTTGTTGAATATTTTTTTACATGGTTAATAGAATTTATTACTGAATTGAACGATTATGAAACACAATGAATTGAATGATTTAGTTCATCAACAACAGATTCCGAAAATGGCTCTTGTTGTCTATAAGAATAACAATACCGGCAGTATTTACATCGAATCACATAAAATCAATGACAGCGGACATATGCTTGCCGGCTGCCCATTGACAATGCAATGTATCACGGAACTGGTTGAGTCCTTTTCCGTAGAACAGGGAACTGTACCGCACGGTACCGTACCGGAAAATCTGATTTATTCCGATACGGGAAAAGGACATGAAAGATACCTGTGGTATAATCCTCCCGGAAAGAAAATGATGTTTTTCTCTCGAAACCTGAATATCGAAGACGGTGAATATTATTTACCCGGAATTATTTACAACACCAATGGAGAAAACCTTGATGTCTATGCTTTTAAGGGTAAAAAGCCGGAGAAAAAAAGCAAACTTTACAAGGTTCCGCTGTTCAACGTTACGGACGAAAAAGTCTGTTTGGGAAATGCCAAAACCAAATTTCCGGATAATCCGACATTTTCGGCTTATATTGAATACTGGGAAAAGAAATTCTGGCTAAGCGAATTTTCTCATCTGGGAGGCAGACTTAATCCTACAAAATCCAATCTTGTAAATGTAATTAAAAACATGATAAAATCATTCGATTACAACGAACTGATTCCAATAAGAAAAAACAGAAAAATACTCACTTTAAATGATCTCTTGAAATGAAAAAAAAGATGCACTTTACGGATAATTATCTCCTGAATCCGACACACCCGGTAACAGTTAATTTAATCGGTACCGGCGGAACAGGCTCGCAGGTATTAACTGCACTGTCAAGAATGAGCCATACACTTATTGCTCTCGGTCATCCCGGTTTCCACGTAACTGCCTTCGACCCTGACAATGTAACGGAAGCCAATCTTGGACGACAACTGTTCAGTCAAAGCGATACAGGCTTAAGTAAAGCCGTTGTCCTTATTTCCCGCATCAACCGTTTCTTTTCCATCGGTTGGCAGGCGGTTGCGGATATTTATCGCAATGAGCCCGCAAATATCATTATTACCTGTACCGATAACGTAAAATCACGTTTAAACATCGCAGAGGGATTATTATTAAAAGAAGATAAAGAATATGATTTCAAGAGATTGATATACTGGTTAGACTTCGGAAACACACAAAATACAGGACAGGTCATCTTGGGAACATTCAATGAAATCGTGCAACCTCAATCCAAAAAATACACTGCGACCGGCAAACTGCCCTGTATCACTGAACGTTTCGACCTTATGAAAATACGGGAAGAAGATTCCGGTCCGTCCTGTTCACTTGCCGAAGCCATAGAAAAACAGGATTTGTTTATCAATTCAACATTAGCCGGTGTCGGAGCCAAAATTCTTTGGAAACTGTTTCGAGAAGGAATGACTGATCAGGCAGGCGTTTTCATAAATCTTGATACCATGAAAATGAATCCGGTTATGCTGTAAAATATCTTGCTATACCGGTTTCAACTGATTCAATCGAATAATATTCCGTATTGTCCGTATGGGAAGTGCAAGCAACCCTACGAAAAAAGCAAGGACAAATTTTATCAGGAAATAAAACAGCCAGCCCAACAGTGGAAGAAATAAGAAAACCTGCGGTGTAATTGCAGTCAAGGATTTCCATCCGGAAATTATTCCGGAAGTTGCATAAAATGTTACGACAGTCATTATAACAGCAGCATACGGAAATGCGGAAAAATTCAGTCCCCACAGATCGCCTTTCAATACAAAGAAGGTCAGGATTGCCCCAAATCCATAAGTTATCAGTAATTCTTTTATAATTTCCGATCGGGAAGATTTTATTCTTCTGTTATAACATACCTCGCAAACAGGCGATGAAAATTGTGCAGCACAAGTGTGGCATAAGCCTTTGCCACAATCGAAACATTGTGCTACGGATTGATTTTCAGTATGATAAAAACAATTCATGGAAAAATCATCTAATTTTAAAGCAAATATAAAGAATTTTTTTTATTCCACCACAATATACCACTAATTTTCTCTTATGATGACAAATGATGACATAAGATGACGTATCTATCCAACTCGCTGAAAATCAATTTTTTGGTAAATTAATAGCATTACTTTTGGGGCATATTTCTTAATCATTATTTAATTTTTTAAAATATGGCAAAAAAGAACGTACAGGAAAATACTCCAAAGATACAGGATGAGCAGTTAAGCGACATTTTGCTAATTGTGGATAAAAAAGAAGGTGTCGTCCTTGCTGTTTCCGAAATCGACAGCAAAGGCAAGGCAAAAACCGTCCCTGCAGATGAAAAGCACCAAAACGATTTTTTGAAAATCGACTATTCTTCCAATATCGTAACCAATTTTCTCTCCAATTATTGGAATCAGGCAAAAGACCCTACCCGTTTTCAACTTTTCCGTCTGAATTTTGAAAAATTCAAAGAAAATCTGAAAACGCTTAAAGAGATTGCCAAAAGCAAAAAGACACCGGCAACCGAGCAGTTTTGTGAAAAACAGGAAATCAATCCTGAAAATATAATTAACAACAGTATTAACAAAAAAAATGAAAATTTTATGGCAAAACAGGAACAAACAACAACACAGACAGCGAACGCACAAAAGCCCCGCTACAATGAATCCATGATTAACTGGGACGAACTGAAAAAATTTGGTCTTTCCCGGGATTACCTTCAAGAAAAAGGCTTATTGGACACTATGCTTAAAGGGTATAAAACCAACGCTTTGGTACCCATCAGTATGAACTTCGGTCCGGCAGTTCTGCGCTGCGATTCCCGCCTTTCGTTTCAACAGTCAGCCGCAGGTCCGGTTGTTCTGGCAATGCACGGTATCCGCAAAGAGCCGGATCTTGGAAAACCTTTTTTTGGACACATCTTCTCTGAGGAAGACAAAAAAAATCTTCGCGAAACAGGTAATATGGGGCGCGTCATTGAACTGAAAAACCGGTCGGGAGAGTATGTACCTTCGTTTGTCAGCATCGACAAACTGACCAACGAGGTTGTTTCCATGAAAGCGGAGGGTGTGTTCATACCGGACGAAATCAGAGGAATCAAACTCAATGATTACGAAAAAAACGAACTGAAAGAAGGCAGGGCTATCTATCTGGAAGATATGATTTCAGATAAAGGCAAAGAGTTTAACGCTCATATCCAGATAAATGCCGACCGAAGAAGTTATGAATTTATTTTCAATAACGACAGTTTCTTTAACAGCCAAACCATCGGCGGTGTGAAATTGACTGATAAACAGTTGGAAGACCTTAATTCTGGAGTGGCAATCTTTGTTGAAGACATGGAACGCAAAGACGGTGAAAAATTTTCATCTTTTATCAAATTAGACGATGCAAGCGGGCGCCCCGTATATACCCGATACAACCCCGACAGTCCCGAAGGAAACCGCGAAATATATGTTCCCAAAGAAATGGGAGGTGTAACTCTTACCCCCGATGACAGGGAACAGTTGAGGGAAGGCAAACCTGTTTTCATTGAGAATATGACAAATCGCAAAGGTGAGGAATATTCCTCTTTTGTAAAATTGGATTTGGTAACCGGACGTCCTCAGTATTCAAAAACCATTGACGGATTCACGGAACGTCCGGAGTTCAAAATACCTGCCGACATCTGGGGAGTAACCCTTTCCGCCACTCAGCGAGCCACGCTTCAGGACGGTAAAGCTGTCCTTGTAAAAGGAATGACAGGCTTCGACGGTAATTCGTTCGACAGCTATGTGAAAGTGAATTTCAATCAGGGAAAATTAGATTATTATAATGAAAATCCCGACCTGAAAAAAAATGTTTCGATGCGTAATGTCATCTCAAAAAAACAAGATGAAAATCAGGGAGAGGAAAAGAAAAAAAGCAGGAAAGTTGCCTGATGCTTTTTATAAAACTGTTATCTCAATTCATAAAATAAACAAAAATCAATAAACAAAAAAATGGAAACAAATGTAAATGAAACTCTTTTCAATGAAAAAGATGTAAACTGGAATGAACTGGCTGCCATCGGCATACTGCGCGATGAACTGGAATCAAGCGGAGAACTCGAAACGCTTCTCAAAGGTGAAAAAACAGGTGTACTCACTCTTGAACTGATTCTTTTGGGAGTCGATGTTGAGATGGACGCCAGACTGCAATTAGTACAAAATGGAGGAGATCCCGTTTTGGAAATTATCGGAATTACTCCTGTGGAAATGAACAGATAATTATTAATCAACCTGCCGCTTTCCTTTCAATTAAGGGGGAGCGGCATTTTTATTTTCAAAATTTATGATAGCAATCGTTACTGAAACACAAAGTATGGCAAAAAATATTGTTTATGCTTTAGGCATTGATGCAAAACCGGAAAAAGACGGCTTTTATCGTGGACGCACCCACATATTACTGTGGATGCCGGAAGGTTTTTTAAACTTTACTTTACTTGATGATTACGGAAAAAGCCGTTTGAAAAAGGAAGACCTGCCGGTTATTCCCGAACAGTTTACTCTGTCGGTACGCAGACGGAAAACTCAAAAAGGAATGATGACAGATAAATCCGCATTGCGGCAAATGGAAGCAATCCGGGAAATTTTTGACAGTTCAGATAATATAGTCATAGCAACCGGTGCCGGAAGAAAGGGTGAAACATCGTTTCGCCGACTGTACTCATACCTTGACTGTAACAAGCCCTTGAGCCGTCTTTGGCTCTATACCATAACTGCCGACTCCATTCGCAAAGGGTTTAAAAATCTGCGTAATATATCCCTGTATGACAATCTTTTTCTCGCCGCTGACTGCCGTGAAAAAGCCGACTCTCTGGTAAATACCAACATAAGCGCCGCATTTGGTTTGGCAACCGGTATATTACCCTGCCACATGGGAAGACTGGAAATACCTGTTTTGTCGATGATCTGTAAACGTTACTTTGAACACCGCAAAACCATATCCACCCGTTTTTTTGAACATTATTTGACAGTCAAGAAAAATGAGATTTTCCGTCAGTTCCGGACAGAAAACTGCATAAAAAACAGAAAAAAAGCGGAAAAAATATACAACTGTCTGAAAACCGCTGATACGACAAAAATTGTTAAAAATCAAGTATTTAACAAAATACAGCCTGCACCGCTGTTGTACAACTTAACTGCTCTGCAAAAAGATGCTTTCCTGCGATACGGTTTTTCCACTCAAAAAACCATGGAAGCAGCAGAGAAACTCTATGAAGAAAAGTTAATTTCCTGCCCCCGAACAGATGGTCGTTTCATACCCGAAAGTTTGTTAGATTCAATCCCAAAATTGCTGCGGCAAACGGCTCATTACTGTAATCTTAAAGACTGTCTGAATATTTTTGACTGGGAAAATCTGAACCGTAACAGTGTAAAAGCGACTGCCGTAAGCCTTCATCATGCAATCATTCCCACCGGTATCTATCCTGTATATATGCCCACAGATCAAAAAATAATTTACGAAATGATTGTTACCCGCACACTGGAAGCTTTTGCACCCGACTGCGAAAAACAGTGTTCCCGCTTGGAGGCTGTCGCTGGAAACAGAAAATTCTATTCCTTAAAATCAAGCGTTCTTTCTCCTTTCAACTGGCGGTCGATAATGAACAGGGAAGAAGACAGGGAGAAAGATGAAACCTTAGAAGAAAGCCATTTTACTGCCTTTTCGGAAAACGAAACACTTCCGGTTTCAAGCCGTTGCCTCGTATCACATAAAACGCTCTCTCCACCGCTTTATACCGAAGCCACTCTTTTAGAGGAAATGGAAAATGCCTCTCTTGGAACAGCAGAATCACGTTCTGTAATCATAGAGAATCTTCTTAACCGGAATCATATCCGGCGACAGGGGCAATTTCTGCTGCCCGACGAAATGGGATTACTCATCTACAGTTACACAAAGGACATGTGTATCTCAGATGTGGAAACGGCAAGTCAATGGGAAGAAACACTTATGAAAATAAGCAGCGGGGAACAGGACGCAGAAACAGTTTTGGACGGGTTTAAAACATTCACCCGAAAGGCAGTTGATGAAATACTTTCAATCAATCCCTCCATAAAAAATAAACACATACTTTAAAAATTATTAAACAAAGAACACGCATATATAGTAATCAGGATTTTTAATCAAAAAGATTACATACTTCCAAAAAAATCATGGAAGCGTCCGAGAAACGGATACTGCTTCCTTTTCAAGGCAAAGTTATCGCCATTCCTTTCGGCTTCGTCAAGGTCAAGCCCCTTTGGGGTTTCAGAAAAAATCTCCACATTCGCTTCGCTCATGTAGTATTTTTTCCGAAAACCTTGACAAATCCCGAAATGGCGATTTTTTTTTTGCCCTGAAAAGAAAACAGCATCCGCTTTATTAACAATTTAAAACAAAAATCCATGCTTAAAACAATTTTTAAAATCGTAAACGCAGTTGTCATGCCTGTCATTCTGCTTGCAATCCCTTTTTGGATATTTTTAAAAATGGGTATCAGACCACTTGTAGCCGCTGTTATTTTGCTGCTTGCAATAACTGTTTTTCGGCTTATCCTCCTGCTAATCCGTTCATGTATCACGGTTTCATTCGCTCTTATTTTAATACTCATTCTATTAATCTGTATCTGACCATGAATTACAAAATAAACAGCGAAATCCTTAAAGCCTGCGAAGTACAGTTATGCTACCGTCCAAAAGTCAAAATTTCTGACAGACCGCATATTACAAGTTCAAAGGATATTTATTTATTCCTGAAAGAAAATCAAATATTTGATCCCAATACTGTTGAACACAGGGAATTTTTCAAAATACTGTTCCTTAATTCGGCAAACAGGTTACTGGGAGTCATGCACCATACAGAGGGAACTTTGATGGGGACTCCTATTGATATAAGACATATTATGCAGGCAGCAATACTTGCAAACGCCAAATGTCTTATTCTTGTACATAACCATCCGTCCGGATTATGTACTCCAAGTGTTCAGGATGATTCCATAACCCTACAAATAAAAAACGCCTGCAAATTCTTTGAAATGCAAATCCTTGATCATCTGATTATTTCCCAATATTCATATTATTCATACGCAGATAACGGAAGAATATTTTAATAACATACACATTAACAGACATTTCTAACAATGTCATTTATTTATTTTAAAAATGCAAACAGCAACAGAAACAATTCGTATGCAGCGAAGAAACAGTAACTGCCATACCGCCTTTCCCACGGGGCGAAACAGAGTGGGTAAGACCTGTAAAAAACCGGTACACATCAGTTTTTATCTTGACAGATTAATGGATAAAAACGGCAAACCGGACGTAAAAAAGATTAGCGAATCCTTTAAAATGGTAAACTATGGCTAATATCTGTACAAATAAACTTTACCTTACGACAAAGGATAAAGTGTTGCGTGATTCGATGACAGAATCAATAGCGAAAACATTTAACTGTAATGACATTAATTCCATCGACGGAAAAATTTTTGAATGCGAAATTGATTTTGATTCTAAATGGACTTTTCCGTATAAGGAAATGGAAAAAATGACACAGGAACTTCCGGAAGGAAATGATCTCTATATCCGCGTTTTAAGCTATGAATTTAATTGCGACTACATTGGATATAACATTTACTCATCAGGCGAATGGTGTGATAAATTCGACTGTTAAATAATTTAATATTAATCATTTAAAACAAAAAACAAATGAAATCAAAAAGTTCAAACAAAAAAGTTGCGGGAAACGAAAACAATATGCTAAATCCCGCCGTAACAGAAACCGTACAGGCAACTGCCGAAACGATTCAAAACATTGAATTGTCAATGATCCGGTGCAGCGCCTTTAATCCAAGGAAATACCGGACAGAGGAAGACTTGGAAGAATTAAAGGCAAGCATTATCAATTTCGGAATTATCCAGCCTGTTACACTTAGAAAATGTGATGATTTCTACGAAATCGTTTGTGGTGAGAGGCGCTATCGTGCATCGCTCATGGCAGGACTGCTGACAATTCCTGCCATGGTCAAAAACTACACCGATGAAGAAGCGATGGAAATTACCATCCTTGAAAACCTGCAACGCCGCGACATCAATCCGGTGGAAGAAGCAGTTTCTTTCGGAAAATTGATGGAAGTAAGGGGGTACGCAATCGAAGATCTGGTAAAACAGTTCGGAAAGACGGATAAATACATCCGAAGCCGGTTGCAACTTCGCAGTCTGATTGATAAAATTTCCGAACTGCTCGCACGAGAAGAAATTACGCTTGCCGTCGCCCTTGAAATTGCACGGTTCTGTCCCGAAATACAGGAAGAAGTGTACAGCGATCATCTCGGCGATGACAGTTATTCATGGAAAAATGTGCCCGCAAAAGATTTTCGCAAACTGCTTGAAAACGGTTACAGTACGGATTTATCCAAATATGAATTCGACAAAACGGACTGTGAGGGTTGCCGGTCTAACTCCTCCATCTACGACCTGTTCATGGACGGGAACTGCGGATGCTGTCAGAATCTCAACTGTCTGCGTAACAAACAGGCTGCGTATATCGCTTCGGAAACAACAAAGCTGATAAACGAAAAAAAAGATTTAAACGTAGGCATCTGTGTTTCTCCCAACTCATTTGCAGTAGCAGAAGTTGTGGACAATCTCACCGATACCGGTTGTGAAATTTACGAAATGAAAGGAAATTCCCTGCCGGTAGCGCCTGTAAAACCTGTAAAAGAAAATTTTGAATCTGAAGAAGCGTATATGAACGCGGAACGGTCTTATGATATAAGCCTCGAAAGGCATAATATCCATGCAGAACAGATTAATGAAATGATCCAAACGGGAAAAGCACAACTGATGGTTGATGTCAGTAAACGAAAACCCGAACTTTGTTATCGTTTAATTCCCGAAAAGGAAAATAAACAGGAAGAAAGTGGGGTAACGGTGGAAAAACTCCTTATGCAAGACCAGAGAAACAAGGAAATTGCTTTTGAAAAGGGAATGGAAGACATCAAACGGACAGTCAAAGAAAATATTATTCCCGACAGTGAGTTTCAACCATTAGAAGAAAAATTGATGTATTACATTATGCTTTCTTCCCTCAGAAAAGACAATTATCAAAAAATAGGATTTAAATCTCCGTACTTTTCAAACGAGGAAAAAATTGAAGCAGTATCTTCCCTGACAGAAGAACAGAAGAACATTATCCGCCGAGATTTTATTGTACGGTATCTTCCGGAAAACAGCAGCGACCGGCAACAGTCAAATCTGTTGATTGAATTTGCCAATCTGCATTTTCCCGATGTTGTCAGTCAAATCAAGGAGCAGTACAACGAGGTTTACAAAAAACGGCATATCAGGATTGAAGAAAGGATTCGCGAACTGCAACCCTTTACCGTAGATAAGGAAAAGATAGAAGATGCAGTCGTTTTGCCGGAAGATCAATCCGTAGAAACTGTTCCTTCAAAAGAACCTGATATAAAAGGCTATGAAGAAACCGTCGATGCGGAAATGGTTGAAGACATGGATTTGGACGCTTTAATCATCTGTTCCGGTTTCCCTGAATATTCAATGATTGGAGAATCCGTCAATGAAGAAGAATTATTGAATGTGATGTACGAAGAAACAGCGGCATGATAATTGACATTTAATCATTCTTAAAATACCCTGCAATAGCTGTTTTGGCTGTTGTGGGGTATTTTTTTGTAATCTTCCGGTGTGTAACAAAGTGACAAATGATGACTTGTTGCCCCCATGCGTACCGCCGTTTTCTTTATTGCCGTAAATTCGCAAATCTTAAACAATAACGGTTATGGAAATAATAAATATTGAAAAAAAGGCTTTTGAAACGATGCTTGCCTGTTTTGACAGTCTTACGAATAAAGTTGAAATGCTTTATTCTCAATGTGGTGAAAAAGGAAAGAACAGGTGGTATGGTAATCAGGATGTTTGCACGATTTTGAGAATCAGTCCCCGAAGTCTTCAAACCCTGCGTGATACAGGAAAAATCCCCTTTACACGAATAAACCGTAAAATCTACTATAAGCCGGAAGATGTTCAAAAAGTCATCGAAGTCATCAAAGTCATCAAAAATAACACAGACTAAAACATATACACATGAATTTAATCACAAAAACAGACGGAATTTATCTTTCTTTCATACGAAAAATTGAAGAAATGGACAGTGTTATCAGCGAAATTTCAAAAAATCACCAGCCGCTTCTATCGGGTGAAAGATATTTGACAGACAAGGAAGTTTCCAAGTTATTAAATATCAGCCGCAGAACTTTGCAGGACTACCGCAAGGAAGGCAGGATTGCCTACTGTTTAGTCGGCGGAAAAATCCTGTATCGTGAAAGCGATATAGAACAGTTACTCGAAGAAAACTATTATCCGAGAATAGAAGAATTTTAGCCATATATTTTTCATTTTCACCTGTTACTTTTCAAGATTGGTGGTTTTTTCCATTAATCCAATTATTCGTTATTTTTTTCTTTCAAAGTGGAAAAAAGAAGTAACCGGACTCGCTTGAAACTATAATTTTCAACCTCATCCTTATTAAATCAATTACCATAAACTCGGATCATTTCAAATCTTTTTACTGTTTTATTTTTTTTGCTGTAATAATCTGATTTACATCGAAATATATTATTTTTATAAAAAATGTTCAAATAATTTGTACATGTAAAATAAAATGATTACCTTTGCTATGAGTTATTTGAAACAATGGAAAAACGTAACAGAGAAAAGCAGTTCGCTCGTTTCCACATCGTTACCCATTTATACTTTTCTTTTATGCAAAAAGTTGTTTTTTAGTGGATTGAAAGATAATTTTTTGTAACTTTGCATAATTATTTTAATTCTTTTTTATGGGCAGAATTGCTTTTTGGATTAGTTATCTGTTTTACACATTACCTGCAGATAGCAGAGATAACAGGCGGCATATCCATATATTCAAAGGAGGAGGGAAACACATTAAAAGTCTGGCAAAGATTTGGATTGAAAAAAATGGAATTAAAAATATATCCGTTGCGTATAATGATGGTATTCCATCTAAAGATTTAAAGATTATTCTTCAATTGATTGATGAAAACTGGACAGATTTATCTCAACAAATAGAAGATGCTTTCTTAGGTAAAAATATTAGTATTATTGAATTAAAAATGAAGTAGATATGTGTAAAATTGAGGGAATTACAGTAAAAATAGCAAAGATTGATTTTTCACATCAAAATAAAATGGGTTTTTGTTTGGAAGATGGAAGACAGTTATTTGTTCCACTCTCGATGTTTCCTGATGTCAAACAACTTACAAAAGAAGAACGAAAAAAATGGCGAGTGTTAGATGATATTTACTTTGATTTTGATATTCCAACACTTTCAAAAGTTTTTTCAATCGAAGATGCTATGTATTTAAGCAAGACTCATTATGGATAAATTTCATATAAATTTCAATACAAATCACGATGTCAAGACATTGGAAAACCATCTGCGAATATGAAGATATTCTGTTCGATTACTGCAACGGAAGA
>Ga0082212_10002982_pt1 | contig 24216 bp, 11 predicted proteins | sample TergutNt197P3_FD_71548 | JGI IMG/M metagenome (GOLD analysis project Ga0082212, IMG submission 71548) | Neocapritermes taracua P3 segment gut microbial communities from Petit-Saut dam, French Guiana - Nt197 P3 | ecosystem: Host-associated > Arthropoda: Insects > Digestive system > Gut ... | reverse complement strand
TGAAATCCATCTTTTTTATTTTCTCTATTTTATGATAATAATTCTACCTATCTTCCTTATCTGTTTCATCTGATACATCTGTTGATGACTTGAAGTAGGAATATTTGTGTAGATACTTTTGGCCTCATGTTCACGACATCGACATGAGCGTAACCCTGTAGAAAAACGTACACAAGGATTCACCATGACCGACACACAAGACCGGCATCAGGTTGACCCCAAAACACAGCGGCGGTTATTTTGGGGCTTGCTCATTTTCGCGTTTTCGCTGTTCGTGATGTTCTGCGTCGTGCCGAATTTCGTCGATGTGCCGCTTCGCGTTTCGGAAGAGACGACGGTCATCACGGAGCCGTTTTTCCCGGGCAGCACGCGGCTGGATTACATGGCGGTGCTCCGGCAGCGTTTCGGCCCGGACGACCCGCACGAAAACGGTTTCCGCATGGTGGTTCAGGCCGTGGGAAGCGAGCCGATGGAACGTGGGTATGGATCGTGGGACCAGATATGCCAACAATTGGACATCAATTTCCACGACCCACCGACCATGCCGGAGTATAGCAAGTCTCGGGCCATTCTTGAGCAAGACGATTCGACAGCAAAATATGCTCGGCAATACATTGAAAATTGCGCGAAAGATATATGGACGCAAGATCAATACCAATACATGGACGAGTACATCAACGAAATTTCGCCGGTGCTGGATTTGTTGGGTGAAGCAGTACGTCAAAAATCCTACTTTGTGCCCGGGGTCAATCACGACGACAATGATGATGTTCTCCTGCCATGCAAAAGTTGCCATGACTCCATGCTCCAACAGATATTGATTCGTGCAAACCGGTCGATTCGTGACAATCAGTTTGAAGCCGCATGGCATGACATCGTTTCGGCAATGCGATTAGGCTGCCATCTCCGAAACGATCTGTTTATTGTGGCAGTAAGTGGGGGAAACTATTATGGGATGTTTGCTTTTGATGCAGCCGAACGTTTACTGGAACGGTTTGAATTATCCGAAGAACAGTTGCGGCAGTGTATCGAGGACGTCAGGCAACTTCCGAAAAAGACCACCTCCGTGGAAGAAATGGCGATGTGTCATCATTATGCGAGTTTAGGGAGAGTGGGTTTTTATGCCAACGCACCGCGTTCAGATCTGAAAAAACTGAAGAGCGGTGTTCCTGAATGGAGTCACGAGTATTTGGGAGTCGACTGGAATCTCGTCGCACGAATCGTCAACGATTATCACGATCAGAAACGACAAATTTACAGCCGGAACCTCTCGCCTGCCGACATGCAGACGGAAATCGACAATCTCGAAAAAAAAATCAAAGCCCGATATACTTCCGGAGGAATACCGCTTTTCTTGTCGAGAAATGCCCGATCTAAACACATCTCGCTTGAGTTCTGCTTTGATTTTCCTTTCGTCGCAATGGAAAAATTCACCAAAACCGCCCAAGCGAGACAGCAACTTTTAATCTTTGCGTTTGAGTTGGAAATCGAAAAGCGAAACAGCGGTCGGTATCCTGCAACACTCGACTTTTTGCGCGACCGATACACGCCGGAAGAACTGACCGACCCGTTCACCGACGACCCCTACGAGTACAACCCCAACACCGACGGCTACCGGCTTTTCACGCTGGAAGGCGGGGTGGGTATTGAAATCCCCAAATCAGAGCCGCGCACGGAGTAAGCGGAAATCAGAGCCGCAATCGTAAGATTGCGAAAAATTAACTCATCACATTAACGAAAGGTACAACCATGAAACGACGTGATTTTCTCAAAACCGCAGGGGTTGCCGTTGGGGCGACGCCGTTCCTTCTCAATGCCGGCTATCCTCAGACAACCGGCGAGTTCAAGAACGCCATTCCCCGTTGGCGGGGTTTTAATTTACTCGACTACTTCCAGGCCATGGGAGATAGCCGGGCAAACAAAACTGTGCAGGAAGACGATTGCAACATGATTCGCGATTTTGGTTTCGACATGGTGCGTCTGCCGATGGACTACTGGTTTTGGATCAAAACGAACTGGCGGCAAACGCGACGCATCGAGCCGGACGATCTTTGCACCATCGACGAAGACTTCCTCGAAAACATCGACAAGACGATTGAAATGCTCAACGAACGGGGCATTCACGCCAGCATCAATCTGCACCGTGCGCCGGGCTATTGCGTCAACAATCCCGAACGCGAATCGTGTTCGCTGTGGAAGGACAAGATCGCCGAAGACGCCTTTGCGTATCACTGGGACATGTTCGCGAAACGTTACAAGGGCATCTCGAACGAGAAGCTGAGTTTCAACCTGATCAACGAGTCACCCAATGCGGCACCGGACGGCGATGAAAAGCGCATGACGGCGGAAGATTACCGCCGCGTGATGACTCGTGGAGCCGATGCCATTCGCGCGATTTCATCCGACCGGATGATTATCATCGACGGCCTGAACTACGGCAACATCGTGTGCGAAGAAATGGTGCCGTCGAAAAGGGAGCAAGGCGACCCGCAACCCGTCGCGCAAAGCGTACACGCTTACACGCCGTTTGAGTTGACGCACTATCGCGCCAGTTGGGGTGACCGCAACAGTTCGTTTCCCGATCCGACCTGGCCGTCTTATCGTGCCAACGGTGATGTCAACTGGGACCGCAAACGGCTCGAACAGCATTACGCACCCTGGGGCGAATTGGTCAAACGCGGTGTCGGCGTGCATTGCGGCGAGGCGGGCTGCTACTCGCGCACGCCGCACGATGTCATGCTGGCCTGGCTAAACGACACGCTTGACATTCTGACCGGCCTGGACATCGGTTATTCGATCTGGGAATTTCGCGGCAGCTTCGGCATCGTCAACTCGCAACGCGCCGATGTTGAATACGAAGACTATCACGGCTACAAACTCGACCGCAAAATGCTTGAGGTGTTGCAGAAGTACTGAATAAACATAGCGTACAGAATGGTCGGGCGGCCACGGCGTGACCGCCGAGACTTTTGTGCAATCTTACGATTGCGGCTCTGATTGTGGCGGATGTTGACGACCTTGTCCCTGTCCTTGCCTCTGTTGCTGTGGTTGCGTTTGCGGACATGGTTCCGGTTTCAGCTTGGCGTAACTCTCGTCAAATTCCTTTTTGTATTTCATCAGGTTGGGGAACCATGTCACCGGAACAATCCCCTTGCGGCCTTCCTGGAGCGGTTGAAGAACCTTTTCGACATACTCTTTCCAAAGGTCTTTGACGTTTTTGCCGGTACTCTGCTCATAAATCTCGGGTGAGTACGTCCGCTTGCGTCCGGCTTCGTTCAGTTCGATTAGCTCAAATTTTTTCGGAAATGTCGGAACATACGGCAAATCAGCACACAGAGGACACTGATTTTAACGGATTGACGTAGATCAGTGAAACTCAGTTCCATCCGCGTCATCAGTGTGCTAAAAAACGAGGACAAGCCGCAACTTGTTTTCTTGAAGTCCGCGATTACAATAATGTCATTGTCCCCATCACCTGCTCCATCCTTCCCCTACGAAAGGTTCCAACATGCAATCAACAAAACGAAAAGTGTGCTTGCCGGGAATGTTACCGGCGATTCTGACGACTCTGTCACTGATGTTGTTGTCGCATATTTCTTTTGCCGAGGCTCCCAAGCAAAATTCGTTTGAAGTCAAAAACGGCGTCAACATCAGCCATTGGCTTTCGCAGAGTGACCAGCGCGGTCAACGACGTGCAACTTATTTCACGCGGGCCGATGTGGAGTTCATCGCGAGGATTGGCTACGACCACATTCGCTTTCCCATTGACGAAGAACAAATGTTCGCCGAAAACGGGGAAAAAGAACCGGAAGCCTTTGCCCTGTTGCACAACGCCTTGGGTTGGTGCGAAGAATTCAATTTACGCGCCGTGGTCGATCTGCATATTTTGCGAACGCATCATTTTAACGCGGCGGAAAAACCCTTGTTTACCGATGCCAAAGCCCAGGAACAGTTTTATGAATGCTGGCGGAAGTTGTCCGGGGAACTGAGCAAGTATTCCGTTGACAAGGTCGCGTATGAAACCATGAACGAACCCGTTGCGGATGAACCGGAAATCTGGAATGTGATCGTCAATCGTTGCGTGGAAGTCATTCGCGAATTGGAACCGGAACGCACCATTGTGATGGGTTCCAACCGTTGGCAGAGCTACACCACGGTCAAAGACTTGCGCGTGCCGGAAAACGATCCCAATATCCTCATTAGCTTTCATTATTATGATCCGTTTTTGCTCACGCATTACAAAGCGTCATGGACGCATACGAGGGACATGAATGTACCGGTGCATTACCCCGGTCAACTCATTGCGGACGCGGACATGGCTGCGGCGGGAAATCACACAGACGCAGGCCGTCAGGTTTATAACATCGACGTGATGGAAGGCCACTTCAAACAGGTGATTGAGGTTGCGAAAAAGTACAATCTGAAGCTGTATTGCGGCGAATACGGTTGCATCAACGCGGCACCACAGGACGACAAGATTCGCTGGTACAAGGACATGCACACGCTTTTCGAGCGGCACGGCATTGCCAGGGCGAACTGGGATTACAAAGGCGGCTTCGGCATCCGACGTGGCACCGAACCCCAAACGGACATGATCAACGCCATCTTGGGGAAAGAGTAGAAACAAAGGTAACCGTTCACTCGCTTTTCACCACAAAGAGCACGAAGGGTGATTATCCGCAGATGGACACAACGGTACGCAGATCATAAAAAATACATCTACGTAAATCGGCGTGTATCTGCGGATAATAATTTTTTATTTCTTCGTGGTGAATGCAACGATCACGTAGCCGTCGAACCACGTCAATGTGTCGTTTTATGAAAAAAAAAACAAAAATCGCAACAATTTGGCACCTTGCCCCTTGTTTTTGGCAAAACGGTCTGGTTATAATGAATGGGTTGTTTTGTAGCCATTTTCGTATGATTCTTGTTGCCATAACTCTTGTTGATTTGAGGTGCATCCATGTTCAAGTTTTTCCTCTCACGATATGTCAAAAACGAAACCGTTTGTCCTGTTGCCCTGTGTCGCCAACGCCGACTCCGGTTGGAACCGTTGGAAGAGAGACAGATGCTGTCGGTCAATCCGGTGCCGGAAGCCGTCTGGAGCGAAGTGACCGCGAAATACTCCGATTTGAACTGGTCGGACGTTGGCGATTACAATTATATCGAGATCACCACAGAGAATCTCACCGAGGCCAATCTCCGTGACGCGATTTTCGAAGCAGGCACCACAGAAGAAAACGACCTCATCGTCGTGCGCACCTCGGCAACGCAGAACTTGATCACGCTTGACGGTACGGAAGTGGCCGTCAATATTAATGCCGATTCGTATGGCAGCACCACCATCGTGAGTCTCGGTGAAAAACCGCTCACTCTTGATGCCGACGGTCAGACACGGGTGTTAGGTAATATGGGGGTGAATTCCGTCGTTACCCTGGCGGGGTTGACGATGACCAACGGGCAAGCCGACTTTGCCGGAGGGATTTATAACGCCGGTACCTTGACTGTAACTCACTGTGAATTATCAGAAAATTCCGCAATCTCCTCTGGCGGTGCAATTTATAGTACAGGAGTATTGACAGTCATCAACAGTACAGTATCAGGAAACTCGGCTCAACACGGCGGTGGGATTTACTTTTTCGGTGATGATGGCGAGTTGACCATGACGAACAGTGTGATAGCTGGAAATTGCGCGATTACTTCTGGCGGTGGGATTTACACTGCCGGCACAACGACAATGACAAACTGTACGATTGCCGGGAATTTCGCGGCAACTTCTGACGCGGTGATTATTTCTGGTGGCGGGATTTATAATTTCGAAGGAACCACGACGATACGAAATTCCGTTATTGCCAATAACGCGACACCACAAGGCATGGACAATGTGTTGACATATAACTCAAGTCAAACATTCACCAATGTCGCTTATTCACTGATAGACAACATTGCACGCCCCAACGGCGGTAAAGCCTTCACTGACCTGGGATACAATATCACAAATGTTGCTCCTCGTTTTGTGGCGATTCCGGAGACCATTGATGCAAATAACACGGGGCTGAACTATGATTCCACAAGCTGGGATTTACGATTACAACCGGGTTCGCCTGCTATCAACAAGGGGAACGACGCTTATATTATAACACCGTTTGATATTGACGGCAATTCCCGCATCATCAATACGGTGGACATGGGGGCTTATGAATATGTTGAAGGTGTCATTGAGCCTGAACCCCCGTCTGTCATTGTGACGACCTTGAATGACGACATCTCTGTCTATGATTACTTCATCTCACTGCGCGAGGCCATCGTTTATGCGAACGACGGCGACACCATCACGTTTGCAGAAGAAATATGGGGACAAACCATCACGTTAGGCGGCTCCGAGCTTTACATCGATAAAAGCATCATCATCGACGCGACGGGGGCTAATATTACCATCGACGCCAACGATGAATCACGGGTATTCAATATCTCCGTTGGAATCACCGTGGAACTGATCGGCTTGACGATCACCGGTGGCAAAACGCCAGATGATAGCGGCGGCGGGATTAAGAACGCAGGCACATTGACGTTGACAAACTGTAAGATAACAGAAAATACAGCTTCAAAAGTCTCCAGAGACTATTATGCATATGGCGGTGGGATTTATAATGATGGCACATTGACGGTGGTGAACTGTGAGATTTCAGGAAATTCGGTTTCTTCAAACGAAAGCAGTGTCAATGGCGGCGGAATATACAATTCCGGCACATTGACGGTAACCGACAGTACAATTATAGAGAATACGGCTTATTCCGTCTTTGGCGGCAATGGTGGCGGGATTTATAGTTCCGGTTTATTGACGGTCACAAACAGCACGATTTCAGAGAATACCATCTCTTTCTCTTCCAGCACTTATGGCGGTGGAATTTTCAGTGATGGCGATTTGACATTGACGAACAGTATCATTTCAGGAAACACAGTTTCCGGCACCTATGCCTCGGGTGGTGGAATTTACAGCATTGGCACTTCGAAATGGGAAAACTGCATAATCTCAGGGAATACGGCCGACTCTTACTCCGGTCCCAATATTGGTGGAATTCACAATGATGGGACATCGACATTGACGAACTGTAGGATTTCGGGAAATATCGGTCATGGAATATCCAATGCAGCCGATAATTCGACACTCATCTTGACAGACTGTATGATATTGGATAATTCGAACCGCGGGATACTCAGTACGCGTCCCAATTCGACTTTAACATTATCAAACTGTGTCATTTCCGGGAACCAGTCGCGCGGTATTGAGGCCACTTCCTCCACTTTGTCGTTGACGGATTGTGTCGTTTCCGGGAACAAGGGTACGGGTATTTACGCATCAGGTGATGCCGCCCCATTGATGTTGACAGGGTGTACTATTTCAGAAAACACCGTAGATAGCGTTGGTTACGGCCCAGGAGGGATTTACTGCTATCTCGGGATGTTGACACTGACGGATTGTACGATAACAGGGAATTCCACTTATTGGGACGCTGGTGCGATTTACAGTACAAACGCAACTTTAACGAACTGTACGATTTCCGATAACTCGTCTCGTACCGGCGGAGGAATTTACAACTACGGTGCGTTGACAGTAACCAACAGCACTGTTTCCGGCAATACCGCCGATGATAATGGCGGTGGGATTTACAACTACTACTCTGCCGCTGCAACGATACTGCTGAACTGCACAATTACCGGAAATACTGCCGGAAACGACGGTGGTGGGATATACAACATCAATTCCTCCGGTTCGCCGGTATTGACGAACTGTACCATTACCGGAAACTCTGCCAACTCAGGTGGTGGAATTTACAATAGAACGATCATGACATTGACGGGTTGCGTCATTACAGGGAATACTGCCGATACTTCCGGCGGCGGAATTTACTCCGACAGTACCGGTTTAACAACATTGGTGAACTGTGTGATTGCAGGGAATGCGGCGGATACCTCCGGCGGCGGAATTCACTGTGCTCCTTCCGGCGACACGGAAAGATTGATATTGACTTTGACAAACAGCACGGTATCCGGGAATACTGCCGTCACCGGTGGCGGAATCTATGTGAACCCCGTATACACCCAATCCGGCATTGTGACGATCAATAATTCGATTGTCGTCGAAAATTCCGTCTCGGATATTGCGTACAGGCCGGGAACCATCAGTAATATACGGATTGATCACAGCTTATTGGCATCTGCTGATTGGAGCAACGGTTCCGGGAATATCATTTATATTCCCTCTAAACCTCTTTTCGCTGATGCCGCCAACGGTGATTACCGTCTTGCCCCGAATTCACAGGCGATCAACAGAGGCGATAACGTTTTCGCCACGATGCCGTTTGACCTCGCCGGTCACCGACGCATCGCCGGAGGCATCGTTGACATCGGGGCGTATGAATATGATGCCTCTACCTTTGTCGGCAATTTTGTCGTTTCGGCGACTTGGGATCAATTGACCGGCGTGCCTTACATCAATGAACTCAACCTGCGTGAAGCTCTGTTGCTTGCCAAAGACGGCAGCATCATCACCTTTGATCCGGCGTTGTTTGCGGACGACCGGGAACAAACACTCACATTGACGGAAGGTGAATTGAAGATTACGAACAGTGTTGCGATCATCGGTGTGACGGATGATGAGGGTAACAGTCTGCTCACTATTGAGCAAACCGGCGGCAAGAGTCGCGCCAAGGACGGCGAGAGTCGCGTCATGTCGGTGGTGGGAAAAGCCGATGAAATTGTGGTTGTTCTCGAAAACCTGACGCTTACCGACGGCAAGGTCTCGACGTATGGCGGTGCGTTGTATGCCAACAACGCGCAACTCACGTTGACCAACGTGACGATGACCGACAACGAAGCCCGATGGGGTGGTGCGATTTATCAAATCGGCGGCGAGTTGACGATCATCAGCGGTGATTTGTCGAACAATTTAGCGACTTGGGGCGGTGCGATTTATCAGGCAGGCGGCGAATTGCGGCTTGAAGAGGTTACGATTTCCGGCAACAATTCGACTTGGGGCGGCGGCCTCTACCAAGCCGGCGGTGTGGCCACGCTGACCGACAATACGAACATCACCAACAACGAGGCGAGAAATACTTACGGCAAAGCCCTGGCCAAAGCAAAGGGTGCCACGCTGCTGATCGAAAACGCCGATCCCAACCTCTTCGATACCGCGTTGAGCTATTATCTGGATGAAATCTAAAGCTATTTCCAAAGGGGTTGAGTTCCAAACGGAAGGTAGGGCGGTCACGGCGTGACCGCCGAAATCAGAGCTGCGCACAAAGTAAGCGGAAAATTATGTATGAAAAAATGTTTTTGTAAGTTGTTTAATATCAAAGTTATGCGAACATTTTCTTCAATTGTGTGTGAATGTTTGCATTTTATTACGGCAACGTCTTGATTTTTCCAGAAAATCGTTTAAACTAACCATCACAAGTGTTGGTGTCCGCGAGAATTTGTTAGTTTTCGCGGTCAACAGGGAATCCGGTGCGGCTCTTTGTCAGCCTATTCCGGAACGGTCCTCGCCGCTGTAGTCGGCTTAACGAATCATTGAATTCTCAATCGTCATTGACCGAAAGGTCGAGAAGACGCAATGATTTCGCCGAGAGTCAGAAGACCTACCAGCTCTTGAATATCGTGTCAACCCCTTGGTTTGCGAAGGACAAACCGGTTTGACGAAAGTTTCTCATAAACTCTCGTTTCGCTGGAGGTGTATTGGTGTTGTATTCCTGTTCTGTTTTCGCGCCGCAGTGCGCATACACGGAAAAAAATCGAATAAATGCGTTCACTTTGATCGAACTGCTGGTTGTCATCGCGATCATTGGAATTCTGCTCGCATTGATTCTTCCCGCCGTTCAATCCGCGCGCGAAGCCGCAAGGCGAATCCACTGTCAAAACAATTTGAAACAACTCGGCCTGGGGTTGCTCACTTACCATGATGCCCGGAAAGCCTTTCCGCCCGGCGGTGTTGGAGATCGAAGCATGTACCGTCCCGGCTTGCCGACGAACAATCCCGCCAACCGTTGGCAATACCCCGATGCGTCCGATCCCAGCAAACCGAGCGGTTCCGCGTTGCCGGAAGATGTCGGTAAAGGCTATGCCTGGTCGGCTTTCATTTTGCCGTACATTGAGCAGCAACCGCTTTACGAGAAAATGGATTTCGACGTCTGGTTCGATCATCCGAAAAATCTGGAAGCCGTTCAAACGGTGTTACCGACTTATTTGTGTCCCAGCAACGGTGAAAAGCGATTGCAACCGTACATGACGCGAACCATGACCTGGGTTTTTCAGGCGCGACCGTCCTCCGGGGAAAACCGGCATCTTTGTGCCCGCACATCTTATGGCGGTCTGATGAGTGAGTCACTTTACTGGTCGGCGACTTCCATTGCGCGACCACCCGAAGTCAACGCCATCATTCCCGGTCAACAGACAACGGCCAAATTTCCTCATGGAAAAGGCATGATGCTCTTTGACCGATCGCTGACGCTTGACCAGGTTGTCGATGGCGCCAGTTCGACGCTGATGATTTCCGAGGACACGGATCATCACGACATGGCCTGGGTTTACGGCCAAAACATCTATACGGCACGCAACTCCAACAGCATGTATGAGAAAAAAATGTGTTACACCCAGGGAACATCGGGGATCAACGATAACTGCAATCGCGGCGTCGAAACCGGCAACGGAATGATGTCGTATCACCCCGGCGGCATCAACGCCTCATGGGTTGACGGAAGCGTTCATTTTATCGGGGAATCGATTGACGTCAAAATTTTGACGTTTTTGATCTGCCGCGCCGACAGACAGGCATTTTCCTGGCCATAACGTATGAAAAATCAGAGCCGCCAAATCAGAGCCGCAATCGTAAGATTGCGGAATAAACGTTTTATGTAGCTTCCCAACACTTTTATTTCCGTGACAATCCGGTTATAATAAGTGGTTTGAAATTTATGACCACTATCGTTTGTATCTTGTTATATTAAGGAATCCCCCATGTTGAAACTTTTCCGTTCGCTGTCCGGCAAACATGATGCCGCTTGTACCACCCCGTGTCGTAATCGCCGGTTGCGGCTGGAAGCCCTCGAAGAACGGCAGATGCTGTCGGTCAATCCTGTTCCGAATGATGTTTGGAACGAAGTCACTGCGAAATACTCCGATCTGAGCTGGTCCGCCATCGGGGAATACAATTATATCGAGATCACCGCAGAGAATCTCACCGAGGCCAATCTCCGGGCTGCGATTTTCGAAGCAGACACCACAGAAGAAAACGACCTGATCGTTGTGCGCACGACCACGACGCAGAACAAGATCACGCTTGGCGGTTCGGAATTGAGTATCAATATCAACGCGGAAGTTTTCGGCAGCGTTACCATTGTCTCGTTGGGTACGGAAAAACTAACCATTGATGCCAACGAGCAATCGCGGGTCATTTACATTGCCGACACGCCTGCGGAGATCGCTCTGGCAGGGTTGACGATCACCGGAGGTGTGGCAAATAACAGCGGCGGTGGGATTCATAATGATGGCACATTGACGGTGACAAACTGTACGATCTCCGGCAACTACGCACCTAACCACGGTGGCGGGGTTTTCAACGGAGGGGCATTGACCATGACAAACAATACGATCACTGGAAATACAACTGAGAGATACGGTGGTGGAATTTACAACAATGGTGCTTTGATGGTGACGGGCGGTACAATTACCGGAAACACCGCTGATTCGATGGGCGGTGGGATATACAACGAATACAGCGCATTGACGCTAACAAACTGTACGATTTCAGGAAACACTTCTGGTTACGGTGGCGGGCTTTATAACATTTATGGCAACTTGATGGTGACGAACAGTTCAATCACGGGAAACACGATTACGCCTAATAGTATGGGCGGCGGGATTTTCAACGCTTACGGCAACTTGACATTGACGAACTGTAAGGTTTCCGGTAACTCGGTGCCTGGTTATGGTTATGGTGGTGGAATTTACAATGGAAATGATTGCATACTGACATTAACAAACTGCCTAGTTTCCGGAAATTCTGTTTTTGGGTACGATGGAACTGGAACAGATGCCCATGGAGGAGGAATTTACAGTGGAAATAACAGTACATTGACGCTGACCAATTGTACGATTACCGGAAATTCTACGTCAGGTTATCCTGAATATACAAGCGGCGGCGGAATTTCCGTTTTCAACGGTACGACGACGCTTTACAACACGATTGTTGCTGATAATTATTCTTCCGGATTAGGTCCCGACATATATGCCACCGGAGGAGGAACGATACAGGGTTTTCACACCATGTGCACATTCGGCGACTGGACAACCGGTTCAGGCAATATCATCTATTATCCGCCTAGTGCTTCCCACCATATACGGCTGTTCGTTGATGCCGACAATGGGGATTATCGTCTTGCCATCGGTTCGCAGGCCATTGGCACGGGCAACAACGAATACGCCATCGCCGCCGGGCTGGACGAAAATTCGCTCGACGCGGCAGGCCGTCCGCGATATGTCGGCGATACCATCGACCTCGGAGCTTACGGTTTTTATGTGGAGACGCCCTCCACCATCGTGACAACGTTGCTTGACACCGACAATCCTTACGACGACTTGATCTCCCTGCGCGAAGCCATCGCCTACGCCGGGACAAATGGCTTGGAGACGACCATCACATTTGACACTTCTCTGTTTGGCCAAACCATCACGCTCAACGGCACGGAGCTTTTCATCGACAAGAACATCACCATCGACGCGAAAGGTGCGAATATCACCATCGATGCCGACCAAAAATCACGGGTGTTCTCTATTGCAGACGGGGCCGATGTCACGCTGGTGGGGCTGACCATCACCGGGGGAAATGCCACGATGCAGGTTCAAACGCACACCGTCGATTTCGAGTACCTGGCCGAAAGTATCAACGAGTATGACACCGGAAACGGCTGGAGTTGGAACAACACGACAGACCGAATGTATTCCGGTATGATGCCGGAAGGTTTCCTGGAGGTGTTAAGTTTCGAGGATTTCGGCAACGGCGATTCGGAAACAGTGGGACAATTCTCTGTGAGTGACGCCAACGGGACCGGAGGAATCGTATTGTCCCATCTCAACCAGAATTGGGGGAGTTGGGGAATGACGGCTTGGGAAGGTTTCGGCCTGTCCACAGTGACCGACACAACCTTAATTGGCTTCTCGAATGATATGGCATCAATTACCGGAAGTGGTGCCTACGGCTCAGAAACATACACAGTCGCCAACGGCAGTGGCTGGATTGAGATTCCGAGCGGTGGAGTTTTTGAAAGTCTGATGGTCACCAACACTGTTTACACGTACAATAGTATGCTGAATGGGGACGATTTTGCACCTGCACTTTCAACGGACCCTGAGGCATATCTCGATTTGATTATCAGCGGATTTGACAAGGACGGAAACTACACGGGACAAGCCGTAGTACATCTGGGATACAGTCGTGGCATGGACGAAGCCCCGTACATTCGTGATGATTGGGCTTTCGTTGATTTGACCTGGAACGACGCTTTTGAAGGAGCGGTCAAATTGGTGTTCGAAATGGACACGAACGTCACCGATGATTGGGGGTCGCTGTATCCGTTCTATTTCGCTCTCGATGACCTGGTTTACACAACGTCAAGCGAGGTTCCGGCAAACGGCGGCGGAATTGACAACGCCGGGACATTGACCGTGATCAATTGCACGATCTCGGAAAACACGGCTGAAAGCGGCGGCGGGGTTTATAACGACGGTACGCTGACGTTGACTAACTGCACCATTGCCGGCAACACGGCTGATGTTGGCGGTGGGATTTTCAATCGCGGCGCATTGATTTTGAATAACACGATTGTTGTTGAAAACACGAATGATGCCGGTGATTCACAAGACATTTATGGTTATCAACCAATCGGCGGTTCCAACAACCTGACCACGTTTGCCGACCGGATCAGCGGCAACGCGAATTTGGAGTACAATCCCACCCAGCCTCTTTTCATCGATGCGGCCAATGGTGATTACCGTTTGGCTCCCGGATCGCAGGCGATTGACAAGGGCGACAACGCTTTCATTCCGGCAGGGTTGACGACCGATCTGGCCGGTAACCCGCGTATCGTCAGTGGCATCGTTGACATCGGGGCCTATGAATACGTATCTGCGCCGCTGCCCGCTCCGACGCTCGGCAATGTGGTTGCGACGGATCGCGACAAGATCAGCGTGACCTGGAACGCCGTTCCCAACGCAAGCGGTTACGTCATTCAGTATGCGTCCGATTATAAATTCACGCCTGCTTCCATTCTCGGCGAGGTCACGGTTGATGCGTCCACGTTGTCTGTTATTCTGACCGGAATGCCGGTCAACAAAACGTCGTTCATGCGCGTCATGGCCGTTGGCACCGGTAATGATATTGATTCCGGTTACTCCGAGTGGAAGTCGGCCAAGACGCCAAAGAACGGCATATTGCCCGCTCCGACGCTCGGCGATGCGGTTGCGACGGATCGTGACAAAATCAGCGTTGCGTGGAAAGCGGTGGCCAATGCCGGGGGCTACGTCATTCAGTACGCGTCCGATTATAAATTCACGCCCACATCCATTCTCGGCGAGGTCACGGTTGATGCGTCCACTTTGTCTGTCATTCTGACCGGAATGCCGGTCAACAAAACGTCGTTCGTGCGCGTCATGGCCGTCGGCACCGACACCGCCATCGATTCCGGTTACTCCGAGTGGAAGTCGGCCAAGACGCCGAAGAACGGAATGCTTGCCGCGCCGACACTCGGCACCGTGGTTGCAACCAGTAATAGCACCATCAGCGTTGCGTGGAAAGCGGTGTCCAATGCCGGCGGTTATGTGATTCAGTATGCGTCCGACAATAAATTTTCCGCTGCTTCCATTCTCGGCGAAGTGACGGTTGATGCGTCCGCCACCTCGACGCTTCTGACCGGAATGCCGGTCAACAAAACGTCGTTTGTCCGCATCATGGCCGTCGGCACCGGCAACTCTCTCGACTCCGTTTATTCCGCGATTGCGTCGGCCAAGACGCCAAAGCACGATATGTTGTCCGCCCCGACGCTCGGCGATGTGGTTGCAACCGGCAAGAGCACGATTAGCGTTGCGTGGAATGCGGTGGCCAATTCCGGCGGTTATGTGGTGCAGTATGCGTCGGATTATAAATTTACGCCCGCCTCGATTCTCGGCGAAGTGACGGTTGATGCGTCCACCTTGACGACAATTCTGACGGGAATGCCGGTGAACAAAACGTCGTTTGTGCGCGTCATGGCTGTCGGCGCGGCGGGCTACGGCAACTCCGGTTACTCCGACTGGCTGTCGGCCAAGACGCCAAAAACCGACCCCCCGGCTGCGGCACCGACAGCTTCAGTGCCGACATTCGCAGCACCAACATTCGCAGCATCGGCGGTGGCATTCATGGAAACGTCTGCGTTTGACCGCGAAACATTTGCGTTTGACCGTGCAAGCTGGGATGACAACCTGCTTGCGTCCCTGGCCGACGAGCAACTGCGACTACAACGTCAAAATGGCAGCTTCTTCGGCGACGATGACACCGACAATTGGCTGGCCGATTTTGAAAAACTGGCCTTGCTGGAGTTGAAGAAGTGAGACGTGCGGAAAGCTGACTGAAATCTGCCGAAAAACATGCGGCGGTCACGTGTGTGGCCGCCGTATCTCTGCCCTTTGGGAATCATTGAAAAAACAAAAATTCCCGAATCTCATAATTTACTCAAAGCGTAAATGGATTTCCATTTTAGCCACGGAATACACAGAAAAACACGGAAGATTTGTAGTGAAATGAGATGAATATTTTCTCAAGTTCTTTCCATTTTCTTCTTTGTGATTTTTCCGTGCGCCGGTACTCCGGCCAAACAACTCTTCCGTGTTTTCCGTGGCAAAGAAATTCCTGCTGTTGACAGTTTGATATCCTTATGTAAGAGAGGTGGTTGAAATGCAATCACCTCATGTCTGTCACAACCGAGCATTGTATTTTGCAAGTGCGTCAAAGAACGCCAGCACATTATCCAGCGGTGTACCGGGGGGAATGTCGCAACCGGAAGAGAGGACAAAGTGCGGATAAGCTCGCGTGGTTTCGAGCAATTCGGTGGTCGCTTGGAACATGCCGTCCGGAGTTCCCAGGCGGAAGAGTACCGTGGGGTCGAGATTGCCCATGACCGGAATGGTTGTTGGAACCTGATCCAAAATTTTGCACACATTGACCGCATTGCCGACATGAATCGCGGAACAGCCGGTCGAGAGCATTTGGCCGACCATTTTTTCCGTTTTGCCGCAATTGTGCAGCACAAAGACAAATGCATCGTCTTTGACCGCATCGACAATCCGTTTGATGTAATCGACGGAGAACAACTGACACATTTTCGGCGAAATCAGCCCGGCGGCGGGTTCCGCCATGAGAAGACCGTGACAGCCGGTTGCCTTGAATGCCTTTGCGTATTCAATCAAAAACTCCGTGACTTTTTCCAGTAACAGATGCACCGCATCCGGTTCCGTCGCGGTCATGAGCATCATGGAGCTCATGTCGAGCAACCGACCGGCCAACGAAAAAGGACCGATCAGCCCACCGAGGGTCGGACGATCGGTGATTTCCGCCGCGCACAATTTGGCGGCCAGGAGTGTTTCAGCGGTTCGCGCCGCTCCGATTTCGGGAACGGTCAGACTGACAATTCCTTTTCGGTCATGAACCATTGAGGCAGCAACTGTCGGGTTTTCCACTTCGCTGAATTTGACCGGAGCACCGAATGCTTGGGCTTCGGCGGATAAGTCCATCATGGTCAATGTAGCGACCATGTCGGGAAGTCGCCCGGACAAGGCACGAATCGCCTGAAATTGCAGTTCACCGGATTGAAAGACATCCATCGGTACCGCATCAATCAAAGGAATGCCGGGACTTGTCACAATCGGCATGGCCATGCGCTTCTTACCGGCAATCAATCCGGTAATCCATTCGTTCATATTTCGTTTCATTGTTTTTGCTTTCAACGCAGGTGCCCCGACAATTCATTGAGTATTTCCCACAATAAAAACCGACGGAAAAATCCATTATAGCAACAAAAGAAGCCGTGTCAAAACCGGATGCGGTTACGGTGTGTCCCCCGTTTCGCTGAGCGTCTCAGGTGCCGGCGGAGGCTACTCGACAAACCGCACCTTGACGGCGGCACGCTCGAAATCTTCGGCAACGAACAGCGGCACGGGGTGCAATTTGGCAACGGCGGCAATGATATTCTCCGGGAAGCGTTCACGACGATTGTTGTAGGTTTCGACGACATCATTGTAATATGTCCGGGCCAAAGCAATCCGCTGCTCCGTTTCCGTGAGATTGTGATGCAAGGACAGAAAAAGCTCGTTCGACTTGAGATCGGGATAATTTTCCGCCAAAGCCACAAGCCGGTTTGCACATCCTCGAGCGTTGCCCCCGTTGTCAACGGCATCAATCGCGGACTGATTGCGGAGGAGAGCAAGTGTTTCCTGGGTGTCACGCTCGTGTTGTTGCATTCCTTCAATGACCTGGACGATTTGCGGAATCAGGTCGAAACGCCGTTTGAATTCGACGTCAATATTCGCCGTTGCCATTTTGACGCGGTTTTTCAGACCGATGAGCGAGTTGTAAACCATCCAGAACCAACCGGTGCCCCATATCAGAAGCATGATGCCGCCCATCGCCGACGGAACGCCAATGATGACGTGAAGATCGTCTGCTTGTTGCACGGCGGCAATTCCGGCAATGATTGGAATCAACACGGCAAGAAGACCGAAAAACCAGAATTTCCAGAGTCCCCATGCCCGATGCGATTCTTCCGTCGAGGTGGAAATCATGAACAGGGGTGCCGCCGCATCATGCGCGATTTCTGCGGCCACACAATCTTCCCGCACACGCGACTGCCCGACGACATAGAGCGGTTGGTGAAGCAAAATCGCCTGTTCGGAGAAGAAACGTTTGCCCGTTGAGTTGGCGATGGCGTTGGATGGCCCTTTGGCATAATAGAGCGGGTCACGTCTGGAACAAGTTTTGCTGAAGACATTTTGTGAATGGATTTCCGCCTTGTGGGGGTCAATTCGAATCGCGCCGAGATCGTCCTGCAAGTAAAACAAATCGGATTCGCCGCCGGATGCCACGGTTGTCCAACCGCTTTCGGTTCGCGTGCGGGTTTTCATCTTGCCGTCTGAGTCGCGGTAGGTTTCGGTGACGGTTCGCGACCAGTGTTCCTGCACGTTCCAAGAGTACCAAACGCTACGTTTGTTCGAAAGGTAACCGGTCAGAGGAGCTTCCGATTCCGCTGTGCCTTTCAGCTCGACCAAACCGATAAAGACGCCGACGGTTTTTGAGGTCGGCAAGTCCTCCAACAACCGCCGCCGCTTCAGCGAGGAAAGCGATGTCCAGAGTACCCCCCCCAGCACAAGAACAGCAGCGGCAATCACAAGTACAGGCACCATGTCATATCTCAAATCGTTCGTTTTTCCGGCGGTTTCAATTCCTTCTACATCAGGGAATTTACGCAATCATACATACTCAAACTGTCAACAGCAGTAATTTTTTGACACTTTGAGAATGGCACGTGTATTGCGATGTGTGGCTTCAACATGATACAGTGGCCGGGAACAAAGCATCAATCACCGCGATCATCCTCATCATCCTCCAACAACCGGATTTGCTTATCGTTGCATATTGCCGCGTACATCTCCGAATATCGCGGTGCCGGTTTGACGGGCGGCCAGAAGACCTCGCGGCGGATGTTGCGGATGACCTCACGTGCCGTGTGGCGGGCATCTTCAAAATCGCCGTACTGCCAATCGGCGATCAAAAAACCGGTTTTCGTTGTGTCTTTCGGAAGCGACACATAACCAACCTCGATGCCGGTTTCAATGTCGTTGTTTTCCGCAAACAGCCACTCGTAAAGCGGCAATTGCAGGTCGGTCCAATTGCCTTGACTGCGATGCGTTTTGTCGGGCGAGTCTCCGGCGGCTGTGGTTTTGTAATCAAGCAAAACGTAGTTGCCCGTTTTGTGATCGAAATCAACACGGTCGATGCGTCCCCGCAGTTTGATCGGACGACCATCAACATCGACGATTGTACTGCCGTCGGGAGTAGGCGGCGAGTATTCGACGTGCAATATCTCAAAACCGTCCGCCGCGCGTTGGGCTTGTGCCGCTGCAAACGCTTCCAACCGAAACCGCAACTGCTCAACTTGTACGGCAATGACCGGGCGAAACGCCTTGCCATACACGTCTCTAACCACCACGTCCAGTTGCTTGCCGAGGTACTCGGCAATTTGCACGGCGTCTTGCGAGTCTTTGTATTGACTCCGCCCGAACAACTTCAGCACGCGGTGTGCGATGTCACCGAACTTGCCGCCGTCGAGTTCTTCAGCGACATCATCGGTGATGTTGAGCCGCAACCGGTGCTTGAGATAATAACGAAAAGGGCATTGCAGGTAATCGCGAAACTCGGTCACACGAATGTCGTCAAACGCATAGCCGGTTATCGGCGGTTCTTTCGGATCGAAATCGGAGTGTTTACGCCCCGCTCTGAGCGAACCGGCAAATACCTGCTTAATTATGTTTTCGGAAGGCTCGGCGAAATACCGTTGCACACGCTCGGCGATGTGCTGTTCACCCGTCGCAAAGAGCAAACGACTCGGCACCAGTGGGTCGCCTTCGACGGATCGCCTGCCGAAAATGAGCCGTACATTCTCGCGCGAAGCCATAATCGCCGACAATGCGTAAGCATCACGGGCGTAACGTCGCATGTTGTCTTCGAGCCGCAATTCGCGTCGCATTCCGTCGGGCAAAAACATATCCGCCGACTTCGACGACGGTACGAAACCATCGTTCAGTCCGGTGATTGCAACAGCCGGTGCGTCGTCGGTCAGTAGCTCAAGCCAACCGACCAACTCGATGGCGTTATCGGTCGGGAGCGGCGAGATACGCTCCGACGCCCACATACGCAGCAGGAGCACCAGCATTTCCGGAACCGTCATTGTCGGGGTCAGACGTTCCGGGATGTCGGCCAGTTTTTCGTACAACTCATCGAGTTGCTCAAGCGATTTTTCGATGATGTGTTCGGCCAAACGCGACGTGCCTGTATTTGCTCTGTCGGTGTCGTACAACTGCGACAATAACCGCTTGACTGTTTCGCACCAATCGGCGGGACGTTGCGATAGTTCAATCCCGTCATTGCGCTGCGCTCCATTCCGGCTTTTGTTCTGGTCTCCAATGTTTGCAGCTTGGTTCGATGATTGCGAATCAAACAATGTTCCAACCAGATTTTCAACGATGCCATACGCCATTTTGACGAGATGATACTCACGGTCGGGCAATTGATCGCAATCCGGCGACTGCGCGGCCTCTCCCAATCCGGGGACTACGCTGCGCTCCGTCCCCGGCTCATTGTCACCCCTTGCCCCTTGCCCCTCGCCGCTCACGTCGAGTTCCGAATCATCGTCCGATTCCCGACGCGGACGCAACAACCATTTCCCATCAATCACCAGCGGCAAGTGGTCGCAATAGTAAGCGTCGAACTCCACCAACCAGGAGGCTTTAGGCTTCGGGCTTTGGGCTTCCGACTCCTGAATCCCGAAGTCTGAAGCCTGAAGCCTGAAATTGACATACCGCTCCATGTCGGGATGCCGCAACAAGGTCATCAGATCGCTGAAACGTCGTGTTTGCAGGTAATTCGCCAGCGATTCGAGCAGCATAAACACCGGCGTTTGCGACACCGGCTTACCGGCAGGTTGACGATGCGGTACGCCGACTTGCCCCAACTGCTGCGACAGAAAAGGCACAACCGATTCGTCCGGCACGCCGATAACGAGGTCCTGTGCCGCATAGCGTCCGTCTAATTGTTGCAGCCAGTGCAAAACGGCGGTGGCCTGCGACGCGGGCGTATCGGCCTGTTCGATTTTGTCGTCAGGGAGGTCGAGCGGATGTAAATGCCACTGTTCCGCTTCGACGCAACCGTGTTCGTCGAACAAATCGGCCAGCGATTCCGGTGCAAACACCAGCGATGTGACCCGCGAACCCACGGCGTCGAGTATCGCCCGTTGCAGAATATTCAAATCGGAAAGGCCGACCAGTATAATGTCGCAATCCGTTTTACATTCGTCATGGTCGAGCGCATAAGACCGTGCCATTTGTATGTCCCAGAGTTCGACCGCGTCCAATTCGACCGTATAAAGCGTTTGCAAATCGGCCAACACATCCCAGCGTGCCGCCTCTTCAGGCAAATGTTGCGTGCGGCAATACTCGGCCACAATACCGAAATCAACCCGATCCGCCGCCAGTTCGAGGTGCAACTGTGCGATGAGTTTCCCCAATGCAAGCCGTCCGGGCCAATCGTCGCGTGCCGGAACTTCGGTCGTCAACTTTTTGATCGCGTCCCTGCCGGATTGCGTGCCGCAAAGCTTGTCGATGGCCGTTGACCACGCGAGGTGTTGCACCAGATCGTTTGCCGCCGGGTTCTTCTGGGGATACAGCAATTCGGGGAACTTGCCGATCGTCGTAATCCTTTCCGGCGGAAACCACGCCGTGTCGAATTCGGCGGCCTTATGTTGCAACAGTTCCTCAAGCCGTCGCTTTGCCTGTGCGCCGGTGACCACTATCAGCACCTTGCGCATGTCGAGTTGCTCGTCCGCAAAATACCGTTGCACGAGATAATTTGCCGCCGTTTCCAAAACCGGCATGTCCCAATTCAAAAAAATGCGTTGCATGAGTAATGATTCATAAAATTTACGGCGGTCAAGACATGACCAACCTACCTTGCTTATAAAATAGGAAAAATACAAAAAATAAATCGTGTCGCATTATAAAAATCGAAAAATCACACGAAAATGCGTTGGCAATTGATCTTCCCCTGACCGTATAATATTATTAAAATCCGTTTACGGCAAGGGGCTATTCGGTTTTTCTACCTCATTGGAACCAACGCATGGGCAATTTGCAGGCTTATGACATTGTGATCCTGATTCTCGTCGGGTGGCTGACGCTGCGCGGGGCGATGAAAGGCATGGTCTCGCAATTGGCGGCGATTGCGGCGGTACTCGTCAGTTTTTGGGCAGCCGTCCGTTTTGGGCCGGTCTTGGAACCGGTCATGCAATCGAACTTCAACGCCCAACCGCCGTGGAACAAGGTGCTGGCACTCACCGTCGCCTTTGTCGGTGCGTCGATTGCTGTCATGTTCCTGCACCGCATTGTGGCACGGATCATCTGTCTCATTCGAATGCGCAAATTTGACCGTCTTTGCGGTGCCTTGTTCGGATTTTTGAAAGGCGTACTAATTGGTATGATCCTAACCTTTTTTGCCGTCATGCTTTCCGAACAAACCCGTGAGTTGGCCACGCAGTCGCGCAGCGGAAAAATTTTTGTACGCTTAATTCAACGCAGTCAATCTCTCTTGCCGAAAGATGTCAGTACGTTAATCGAAACAAACCTCGAAGGCTTTATGAAGCAAATCGATTCGGGTACGGAAATTGCAAGTAAAACCGCCGAACAAGCCAGAACCACATCGACTATGATTGAGAAAGCCAAGAATGCCACGGAGCTAATTCAGACCGGCTTAACTCATTTTTCAGAACGGTTTTATGGCGAGCGTGATCCAGCGGATGATCCTCCGGCTCTTTTGAGCGAAATTCAAAAAGGCGACGATTCGGCAGTTCGGGATCATCCCATGCCGAAACTATCCGATCTTTACAAGACAAACTTCGGCTCAGATGACAACCTGCAAAATGTCTCTTCAACACTTGAGAACGCAACAACACAAGTCACACCAGCAATTCCGGCTTCAAACTTCAGGTTTCAGGAAAGAGTGCCGAATGCCAACTCCGAAGCCCCTGCCTCTCCATCTTCTGTCATCGCTCCGAGTGCCGATCTGCTGCCCATGACCTCAACCACCACCCCACCTCTGCCCACCGGAACTGATTGGCGAACGCTCATGCGCGAAATGAAGTGACGATAAGGCTTCGTCGGAAAGTCATAAGCAAGAAACCGTGACTGTCCTGCCATTTCCGCTTTCTCACGTTCAAGACTCGCACCGTCATTGTACCGCGTTTCATTCCGGCTTTTGTTTTTCATCTACTGTTTCTGTGGCACGTCTTGTGGTATAATAGTATCAATCGGTTGCTAATCGTTCGTTTTTGCGTGTCACAGGGTGACGCGGTTCACTTGTCCCTTGGAACCCTCATGATGCCATACCAACACATTTTGTTTACACCGGATGTGGCCGCGATACCGATTCCCCACAACGCCGAATTGGGTACTTTCTCGCCAAACTCAACAATTGGCGTGCTGTATGAAACAGTCGGCGGATTGATCTTCGAAAAAATCAACGTGGAAGACGTACTGAAAAAACCGTAACCGCTTTTTAACCTCACTATGAAATCTGAAATGAAACACAACATTTTATTGGTGCCGTTATTTCTTTTGGCAACCTCAGTTTGTTTCGGTGGAGAGTTGATTATCCATGAAAACGCGGAGAAACTGCCGACTGATCTCATGGGGCCTTTTGTCGTAACGGAGGACGGCACGATCGTCGCGGTCAATCACTGCGCCGTGCATCGCAGTACGGACGGCGGAAAAACCTGGAGTTTCCAACCCGTTTTGGACAAGGAGCGTTTTGTCGATCGCGATGAACGGGCAATCATTCGCACTCGGGAGGGAACGATTATTTTCGTCTTTATGAACGACAAGGAACGGGCGTATGGCAAAAACAATCAAGGCAAATGGGGCGAAGGAAACATCGACGATTTCGTTCTTCCGTGCTACACGATCCGCAGTACCGACGACGGGTTGACCTGGAGCGAGCCGGTGCGGTTCCAACGTCTTTGGTGTGGCGCGCTCCGCTGCATGATTCAACTCAAAAGCGGTCGGGTTGTTCTTGTCGGACAGAGTGTCATTCCGTGGTCGCACACGACGCTGACCTACGTGTCGGACGATCAAGGGCAAACCTGGAAAGCGAGCAACGAGATTCACATCGGCGAGGCCGATTCGCACGATCATGACGGTGCGATGGAGGCAACCGTTCTCGAACGTCGAGACGGTTCGATTTACATGCTGATCCGAACAACCACGGGATTTCTGCATGAGTCGGTTTCGACCGACGACGGTCTGACTTGGTGCGAACCCAAGCCGACCACGATTCGGAACAGCCATTGTTGTGCGACCATGACCCGTCTT
>Ga0082212_10002981_pt1 | contig 24217 bp, 28 predicted proteins | sample TergutNt197P3_FD_71548 | JGI IMG/M metagenome (GOLD analysis project Ga0082212, IMG submission 71548) | Neocapritermes taracua P3 segment gut microbial communities from Petit-Saut dam, French Guiana - Nt197 P3 | ecosystem: Host-associated > Arthropoda: Insects > Digestive system > Gut ... | reverse complement strand
AAGAGGGGAATCCGCATGAAACGGCACCTCGTTATCCTTCCCCTTGCACGTTTTGATTTGTATGAAATTGGTCTCTATCTGTCGGAAAGGGATTTGGAAGTATCGAAACGTTTCAACCGTGCCGTTGATCGTACATTGGAATATCTGCTCGAGTCGCCGGAAAGCGGCGAAAGACGAAATTATTCCAATTCTCACTATTCCAATATGCGCATTTGGCAAGTTTCTGGTTTTTCCAACTATTTGATCTTCTACCGAGTCAGCAAAACCGACCTCTCCGTTGTTCGAGTGATCCACGGAGCACGGGATTACGATATAATGTTCAACGAAGAGTAAACAGTGAAAACGCAGAGAGAGGGGTGTTCTATGGAACAGAAACCTGATGCCAAAGTACCGCAAAAGAATCGATGTGTTTTCTGGATTTTCTACCTTGCCGGGATAGTCTTGTTGTTAGGGGCAATCGTCGCTTCGTTAACCAAACAACAGTGTTGGAAAGCCACTGCCATGACGAAAGCACTACAGATGATGCGACAAAGAGACATCCAAGAACAGCGAGAAAGTAACCCCAAAGTAGTTGCCGCAGCAGAAGTCGACGTGCAACAACTCATTCATATAGGCGAGTTGTGGCACAGATTGAATGTGGCAGCCTTTGTTCTTGCGATATTGTCTTTGGGCATTGCACGTCGGCACTATGAAAAGCAACGCAGGGTGTGGGCACCGGTCATCGTGCTTTTCTCGTTCTACATTGTGGTAGAAATGCTCTTATTGTGAATCGCCCTCGGTCGATGTATAATGAAAAATGAGAATTGTCTTTCCGAGAGAAATACGATGTCAACACTCACCGCCCCGCAAAAAAACGTTGCCGAACCGGAACTCACCGAAGAGGAACGGCAACGGAGAATCACGGCATATTACGAACGCGAGATTCAACGAGGTCTCGACAGCGGACCGCCGATTCCCCTTACACCGGAGTTTTGGGAAAAACTCAATGCAGAAATCGAGCAGGCTTATCATGAGAAAAAAAGAGGGGAATCCGCATGAAACGGCACCTCGTTATCCTTCCCCTTGCACGTTTTGATTTGTATGAAATTGGTCTCTATCTGTCGGAAAGGGATTTGGAAATATCGAAACGTTTCAACCGTGCCGTTGATCGTACATTGGAATATTTGCTCGAGTCGCCGGAAAGCGGCGAAAGACGAAATTATTCCAATCCTCACTATTCCAATATGCGCATTTGGCAAGTTTCTGGTTTTTCCAACTATTTGATCTTCTACCGTCCGCAAGACGAGCGATTGGAAGTCTTGCGAGTTCTTCACGGTGCACGGGATTACGCCACGATATTCACCGAAAACCACTAACGAGTCAGTTCCAGCACGTCGTTCATTCCATAAAGTCCTACCGGTTTTCCGTGCAAAAACTTGGCGGCAGCCAAGGCTCCTGACGCATAACAGTCCCGATTCGATGCCTTGACAGTAATTTCCAATGTTTCGCCCGGCATGCCGAACAAGATCGTATGTTCGCCCGGATTGTCCCCGATTCGGACAGCATGATACCCGATTTCGTGCCGTTTCCGCTTGCCGATGTCGCCGTGCCGACCGTGCAGATGTTGCGTAAGATTCATCTTGTCGGCAATCAGTTGCCCGAATTGCAGTGCTGTGCCGCTCGGCGCATCGACCTTGAAATGGTGGTGTTTTTCGATAATTTCTACGTCCGTATCTTTTCCATTGAGCACTTGGGCAACCGATTCGCAAAGTTTCATCGCCAAATTGACAGTCATACTCATACTCGGCGACCAGAGAAGAGGAATTTTAGCGGCGGCTTCCCGAAGACGTCCCGATTGTTCCTCCGAAAGTCCGGTTGTTGCAAAGACCAGCGAAATTTGCTGTTCAATGCAACTTTTGAGGAGGGTGTCCATCCCTTTTGGGGAGGAAAAGTCGATCAGCACATCGATATTTTTTTCGAGTTTGGCGGTCAGCGGAACACCGAGCATTCCGACACCGGCGATCATTCCGGCATCTCTGCCGAGCAGAGGATGTTCAGCAACTTCCAGTGCCGCTCCGAGTGCCAAATCGTCATCTGCTGCTGTCAGGGCGACGAGACGATGTCCCATCCGTCCGGCGGCTCCGTTAATTCCAATCCGTATTTTTGTCATGAGGTGGATTCTATCATAAAATTACGATTCACACAGAGCCCACAGCGTAAGGAAGGACAAAAACTTAAAACCACGAACATGTGAATCCGCCGTCCACGTACACGGTAGAGCCCGTCATGTAACTTCCCGCCTTTTTAGAGAGCAGAAGCAGTGCCGCTCCGATCAATTCGTCAGGCGTTCCATAGCGTCGCATCGGCGTACCGTTCATAATGTTCTCGACCCGCTTTTCATCGAGCAATTTTTTATTCTGCTCCGCCGGAAAGAAGCCGGGACAAATCGCATTGACCCGAATTTTTTGCGTCGCAAACTCTTGAGCAATGTTTTGCGTCAGATTGACGGACCCGGCTTTCGAGGCAGCGTATGCAAAGACACGCGAAAGCGGACGATCTGAAGTGACGCTGCCGATGTTGAGAATCGCCCCGCCCTCAGGGTTTTTGAGCATCGACTCAATGAAAACTTGGCACGCTTCCATCATCCCTTTAAGGTTAACGGCAAAAATCTTATCCCACAGGTCTGGATCGGCTTCGAGAAACGGAGTTCCTGCATTGATGCCCGCACAGTTGACAAGCATATCGACCTTGCCGGTAATGTTGAGCGATTTGGCAAGCAACTGCTTGATCGAATCCCGTTGAGTGATGTTGACGGCACAGTAAGACGCTTGGACACCAATGCTTTGGAGTTTTTCGACCCGGCTTTTGCAAGCATCTTCTCCCGTATCGGCAACGACGATGTGTGCACCGGCTTTTCCGAGTCCGGCAGACAATGCTCCGCCGAGTTCTCCTGCTCCGCCGATGATGACGGCAACTTCGCCGTCCATTCCAAAAAGACTCTTCAAATACTCTGCTGATTCGGACACTCAATTCACCCAGTTAACTGTTAATTTTCTCTATTTTACAGTCTTGCAGCACAAACATCAAGTGATTTCCCCGAAAGCACGAGGTGTGCAAGAGTGCCGCAATACCGTCATTCCCGCGAAGACGGGAATCCAGAAAAACAGCATTATAATCTTTCGTCTGGATTCCTGCCTTCGCAGGAATGACGGTGCTTTTTACGAACTTGCAGGTTACGTGAACCTCTTGTACCTTTCCTTCCAGAAGGTACAATGCAGTCGTTATGCTGTTCCTTCGTTTTGCAATCGGTCCGTCGTTCGTTTTCGCTTTGTTCTTCACGGCGGCAAATGGATGGTGCAGCGAACAAACTCTCGACCAGCAAATTGCCGAACGGGCAACACAGTACCAAGAATCCCTTCGGCAACGAGCCGCTCAACTTTCGCCGTCGTTTCAAGCCAAGATCGAAGCCCAAGCCCGGAAAACCGTCAACAAAAACAGGGAACTCTGGAAAAACGGTGAAATCTCCCTTCGGATCGCTCTGCCCCATTGGGCAGTAGCCCAGCAGATCGCCCGATTCGTTGCCCGGCACCTCCCGTGTTCCGGTTTTCCTGCCGGTTTGTTCGAATTCGGTGTCGGTATCTGCAATGCCGTGCTGACCATTACGCCCGTTTTGCAATCTATTGCCGTTTCGGTTGTTGATTCTGTTGTTGTGCGGTCGTTCGTTGAATTGACTCCACGAAACAACGAAGGCATTTCTTATTTTGTCCGAATCGTTTGTACCATTGTGCAACGGCGATAACGAAGGAGTCAGCATACAGGAGTAAGGAGAAGGTTAACGTCTAACTCGCATCGTCAGACGTTCATCTCCTCTTTCCTCCCTCCTAACTTCTAATTCCTTTCCCCTGCCATCATGACAAAGTACATTACCTTCGTTCTCATTTTCCTGCTCACTGCAACCGTTACCGTTGCTCAAGATGTTGCCAAGATTCGCCAGTCGATGGACAAAGGCATTGCTTATCTCCGCTCGACACAAAGTCCGGCAGGCGGTTGGTCGGCTTCACCACGCACCGGTATCGGTCCCAGCACGATCATTCTCGCAGGGCTTCTCGATGCCGGTGTCAGCATTGACGACCCAATGATCGTCAGCGGTCTCAAATTTATGGAAGCATCAACCCGCGACGACGGCGGTGTTTATACGCCGGACGGCTTTTTGCAAAACTATGAAACGTGCTGTGCCGTCATGTGCTTCTCCAAAGCAAACGAAACCGCCAAAAAGCAAGACGGCAAAGAACCCTACAAAGAGTTACTCACCAAAGCGGACAAGTATTTGCGGAGGCAGCAATACACCGAAGAGCGGAACACCAAGCCGGAAGACCCAAATTACGGCGGCATTGGCTATGGCGGCACCACGCGTCCCGATTTGTCGAACGTCCAGTTTTTGCTCGATGCCCTCAAAGCGACCGGTGCAAAAGAGGATGATCCGGCAATCCAAAAGGCACTCATCTTCGTTTCCCGATGCCAAAATCTGGAATCGGAACACAATACGATGCCCTTCGTTGCACAAAACGCCAAAAATCTGGATGGTGGCTTCATCTATGTTAACCAACCGGCGGACGATGCCGACGGATTGAACCATCGGAGTTACGGCTCGATGACGTATGCCGGTTTGAAGAGCATGATTTATGCGGGACTGACCGCCGAAGACAAGCGGGTGAAAGCCGCCCTCGATTGGATTGCCAAAAATTATTCGGTTACGGAAAATCCGGGACGCGGTGCCGAAGGATTGTTTTACCACCACCATACGATGGCGAAAACGCTCGATGCCCTCAAATTGCCGGTTCTCGAAGACATTGGCGGCAAAAAACACAACTGGCGTGCGGATTTATCGGAGTACCTGCTGTCGAAACAGAAAACGGATGGGGCGTGGACCAATGAAGCCAATCGGCAATTTATGGAAAACGATGCAAATCTCGTAACAGGATACGCACTGATCGTGCTGGCAATCTGTTTGCAAAAATAACATAACCACAGTCCCCTCGCCCCCTTGGGGGAGAGGGGACGATGTGTTGTTTCCCGGCAGGTAGGCAATCGACCTTTCAATTCCATTCCCAACAATGTACACTCAAATAAAATGTCATAGAGGATTTACTCTGGTCGAACTCCTTGTGGTTATTGCCATCATCGGTTTGCTGCTTGCTTTGCTGCTCCCTGCCGTTCAGACAGCGCGCGAAGCGGCTCGGCGGATGCAATGCCAAAATCACCTTCGGCAATGGGGATTAGCAATTCACACTTACCACTCAACTTTCGATGTGTTGCCTCGCTCCGTTGATGCCAATGGCTTCTCTATCCATGCCGCTGTATTGCCGTATATTGAACAGGGTGCCTTTGCCGCCCAGTTTGATTATGCCGCACCCGTGTGGAGCAGCGGCAGCGCACCTTCGGCAGTGCATCTCGCCGTGATGGCTACGCCTTGTCCGATGTTGAATTGCCCAAGCGAGTCGGAACCGCGTGAGCGTACCGGCTCGTGGCCCGGCGGAACTTATCAAACGTTCGCGACCAATTACGTATTCTGCTTCGGCACGGGAACAAACTACTTTTGGACGCAACTCAACGGATCGGACGGGGCTTTCCGTTGCGAACCAACGAATGTTACATCCGCAACGCCGAAACTGCCGCGACCGGCAACCGCTTCGTCGAGTGTAACTTCGTTTGCCACATTGCAAGCAGGAACGAGCAACGTGATGCTTATTTCGGAATCACTGCTTGGTCTGGCATTGCCGCCTGCCAATCCTGTGAAACGTGATTGGAAACGGCTGGCAATTTTGGAACCGGCATCGGCACCGAGCAATGCGAACATTGATCTCGTATCTGTGATGGAAAGGGAGACACCGACGCTGGGGCATCGTGGTTTGCCCTGGATTTCCGGTCGGACTTATGCGACGGGTTTTACGTCCTACTATCCGCCCAATGCTGACGCACCGGGCTGTTGGATTCGCGGCGATTCCAATTATTATTATGCGGGCAGTTCACATCCGTCCGGTGTCAATGTCTGCATGGGAGACGGTAGTATGTCATTTCACTCTGACTCGATTGCTCTGTCGCTATGGCGGATAAAGAGCAATGCCGATGGCGGTGAGCCTAAAATTGATACGATGTTGTGAGGGACAATTCGCCGCTATTTATGTTACAGTACATCCATCTGCACTCCTTTTAGTTGCGTGGGAGAGGGGACATTATTTTCTCGCGAAAGCCTTGCCGCTCGGCTTGCCGGTAAATCACGCACTTTTGGCGACTCGTTCGGTCGCACCTATCGGCAACACGCCGGCTCGGCCTTCAACCGTCTCTTCGGATACTTGATAGGTCTTTCCCGACGGCAAATCGGGAAGGTCGTACATAATATCCAACATCACGTTTTCGACGATAGACCGCAATCCTCTCGCTCCTGTTTTCTTTTCCAGTGCCAGTTTGGCAATTTTCGCCAATGCCTCGTCAGTGAACTCGATGTCCGCTCCTTCCATCTGGAATAGCCGCCGGTACTGCTTGACCAATGCATTCTTCGGTTCACGCATGACCCTGACCAGTGCCGACTCGTCGAGCGGTTCTAATGTCGAAAGCACCGGCAAACGCCCTACCAATTCGGGGATCAGTCCAAAATGGTGAATGTCCTCCGACATCACTTGCGAAAGATAGTGCGTGCAGGTCTCCTCCCGGCTCATCGGAGCCGTTTGGTTGAAACCAATCGACCGCTTGCCGAGCCGATGCCCGACGATGTCTTCCAAACCGACGAACGTTCCTCCGCAAATGAAGAGAATGTTCGTTGTATCCACTTGAATGTACTGTTGTTCGGGATGTTTGCGACCCCCCTGCGGGGGAACATTGGCAACCGTCCCTTCGAGCATTTTCAACAGGGACTGCTGAACACCTTCGCCGGAAACATCGCGCGTAATGGAAACATTTTGCGACGTTTTGCCGATTTTGTCGATTTCGTCAATGTAAATGATCCCCCGCTGCGCCAATTCGACATCGAAGTCGGCGGCGTGTAACAGTTTCAGGATCAAATTTTCCACGTCTTCTCCCACATAACCGGCTTCGGTAAGCGTTGTTGCATCCCCAATGGCAAAGGGTACATCGAGAATCCGGGCGAGCGTTTGAGCCAAAAGAGTTTTGCCGGAACCAGTCGGACCGATCAGTAGCACGTTTGCCTTGTCGAGGGTTACATCGTTCCCTTCATCCCGGTTGATGAGCCGCTTGTAGTGGTTATGCACTGCGACCGAGAGCACCTTTTTGGCATGTTCTTGCCCAACGATGTGTTCGCTCAATTTGGCAACTATTTCTCTCGGCGACAGAATTTTCGAGGATTTTCTGGCACTGCTGCCGCCGCGTTTCCGTCTTTCCTGAGCGAGGATTGTTTGGCAAAGGTCGATACATTCTCCGCAAATATACACGTCGCCGGGACCCTCGACAAGCGGTCCCACTTCTCTGTAATTTTTGTTGCAAAAAGAACAATAGGCACTGCTTTTTTTGCCCATTCCGCCGTTATCATTGCCGCTTTTACTCATTTCTGTATCTGAAGTGTTTGAGTGATTCTTTGGCATGAAAATACCTTTTGTAAAATCGTGGTAGGTTGTCCCCATCCATGAATAAGTGGTCCTCCATGCCTTGCGTCAATGTTACTACGTTTTTCGAAGGCTCCTGTTTGCCATAAAAATTCAAATTTTTGGAATTTTTCCTGAGGGGCGATCCACCGGCTGCGGGGGGGCGTTCTGGTTCAGGAGGGAATAGTCTGGTTTTGGCTCGTCAGGGCTTCTGGTCAGTTGCAAGGAAACTAACCTTCTCACTAATCGGAATTCTTCGTCTGTTAGTTCTCCCACTTCGTGCAGTTTTTGAAAAGATTCCAGATAATTCGCCAGATAAAGTTCCGTTTTTGCCAAATGCACACGAATTAACCGTAAGGCATACCACGATAGTACCATTAGGATCAGCAGAACCACACAGGATGGAATGACCCGAAAAAGTCCTACAATCAAATTAGTAGCCGTATCTCCGTCCATCGTCTGAATGGGGCAGGAAATTGGTCAAGCGTAGAGGATGACCGATCCTCATGCCCTCCATTTTAGTTTTTCATGCCGCAGCGTCAACAACCGCAGGAAAAAATGTGGTACAATGAGGGAGTGATGATGGAAAATAATGAGACCGCCGCCGGCGCCATTCGCCGAGTTACATGGCTTGGAGCGTTTGTCAATCTGATTCTAGCGGCACTTAAATTTGTTGCCGGATGGCTCGGACACAGTTCGGTCATTATTGCCGATGCCGTGCACTCGCTTTCCGACCTCATCACCGATGCCGCTATTTTGCTCGGAATGCGGTTCTGGAGCCGTCCTGCTGACCAAGATCATCCCTACGGACACGCCAAAATCGAAACTCTGGTAACACTGTTTATCGGTGCCTCCCTTGCAATGGTAGGAATAGGGCTTCTGCATAATGCAGTTCATTCAATCGTTGAAATTTTGAAAGGAGCGGACACGCCTCCACCAACGTGGTTGCCGCTCACCGCCGCGCTCTTCTCCATTGCCGTAAAAGAATGGCTTTACCGAATTACCGTCAAAGTCGGGATGGCAACGAAATCCGCCGCAACGGTTGCCAATGCCTGGCATCATCGGAGCGATGCGATGAGTTCCATTCCAGCGGCTGCCGCTATTGGGGCATGCCTGACACTAGGAAACGAGTACACGTTCCTCGACCCGGTCGGCACGGTCGTCGTTGCATTGATGCTTATCCATGTGGCTTGGAAAGTTTCCCAACCGACATTTGCCGCACTATTGGACTCCGGGGCATCGGAAGCACAGTGCCAAGCCATTGCCGACGTGATCTGTTCATTTCCTGAAGTCAAAGAATCCCATAAACTTCGCACGCGGCATATCGGACCATCGGGGCTTGCCCTGGATGTCCATATTCACGTCGATCCGAACATGTCCGTTACGGAGGCGCATGCGCTTTCACATCGGATTCAGCAAAAATTGCTCCAAAGCGGAAAAAATGTTATTGACGTTTTCGTTCATGTGGAGCCGACAGACGATGTGAGCGTTGTGGCGCAATAATGTTACGTTTCCAACAACTATGGCACTACAGAAGGTCATTATCAAAGGGCGAATAGAGCGGGAGGAGTTCAAAATCCCTATTCGGCACTGTGCCGAAGCATTGGCACAGGTAGGTGCGCAAGACCTAACCAATCCGGCAATGACAGAGGAACCAGTCGATTTTGTGCTGTTTTTTCAGTCCTATCCGCATGAATTCACTAAATCAAACTTGACAAAACTCCGACGAACGAATCCCTTTGCTCCTTTTTTTTTCGTGTTGGGAACCTGTTGCGAGGGGATGCTGCGGACTGCCGGGACGCTGGATTCCCCGTTCTATTGCTGCGCCCACGCCTGGAGCGGCAAGGAAGCGGAGCAAATGCGCCTATTTTTAACCGATCAACCCTCACTTTTTTCGTTGCCGCCGACCACCGAGCAGGATGAAATTGCCCAGTGGGAGACGGCAGACGGCAGCAAATCCAACGTCCCCTCGCCCCCTTTGGGGGAGAGGGTTAGGGTGAGGGGGGAGACTGACAAGGAAGCATGTTGCCCTCACCCTAGCCCTCTCCCAGTGGGAGAGGGGACTACAAAAAATTCCCTCATCCTGACCCATTTTGGACCTTTTGGCAACGATTCTGAAATGAACCGACTGCTTGCCGATGAGCAGAATCGGTTCGGCTATGTCCCCGTTTTTTCGGGTCAAACACTGCCCGATGCCTTTTCGGGTAAAATTGTAGCCGATGCGGACAACTCGCCCCGGCAAAAGATTTTGGAATCTATTCAAAGATTACGCCGCCGGTTTGCCGATAACGATTTTACGGTTTATGTCGATTCTCCCCGAATTGACGAAAAAAACGACTACTTCCGAGCGGGAGTAACACAAGTTTTGCCGAAAATACGATAGAAGAGGAGAAAGAATAAAGGAGAAAAGGAGAACGAGTTACTCCTAACTCCTAATTCCTGCCTATGTCACAGAACAATATCCGAAAAGCGGCTGTTTTTTTGGTGAGTATCCCAAAGGAACAGGCAAGAGAAATTCTCATTCGGCTCGACCCTAAGCAGGTCGAAGTCGTGATGACGGAGATTTCGCGTATCGGATTGGTTACGCCCGAAGAACAGGAAAACGTTATTCGGGAATTTTCCAGGGCGAATCCCTCCCGGCTCATTGGAAGCATCGGAGGCTTTGGCATTGCCCAAGAATTGGCAGAAGCCGCATTGGGCGCTGATGGAACAGCCATTATCGACGGAGTGCGAAGTTCGCTCGAAGCGATTCCATTCGGTTTCTTGCAGAAAATCGAACCGGAAAACCTCTTGACATTCATTACCGACGAGCATCCACAGACGATTGCGCTGATCGTAACACACTTGAATCCCATACAAGGTGCTGGTATCATCAATGGTCTGCCGCCGGAGCGGCAACTCGCAGTGATTCGGCGAATTGCAACAATGCAGCAGACGAACCCCGAAATTATCAAGGAAGTCGAGAGAGGTCTCGAAAGCCGAATGGCAAGTTTGATGAACCAAAAATTAGAAAGAGCAGGCGGTGTGGACAGCGTTGCGGAAATCATGAACGTGATTGACCGCGGCACAGGACGAAACATTTTGGAAAATTTGGCGCAGGACGATCCCGAGTTGGTCGAAGACATCCGCCGCTTGATGTTCGTGTTCGAAGACATCAACAAACTGGCGGATCAGGACATTGCGGCAATTCTCAAAAACGTGGAAAGTAGCCAATGGGCATTGGCTCTCAAAGGGGCAAGCGAAGAACTCAAAGCCAAAATTTTCAAAAACATGTCGAAACGTGCCGGAAAAATGTTGCAGGAAGAAATCGAATACCTTGGTCCGCAACGAGCATCGGATGTTGAACGAGTGCAACAGGAAATTGTCGATGTGGTTCGCAAGTTAGAGGACGCAGGCGAAGTTACCATCAGTTCCGGCAAGGGCGGAGGAGAAACGTTTGTCAATTAACATCCGCAATCCGCTTTCGCAAAGGGAGTGAAATAGTGCGTCTCAAATTCCTCGCCGGAAATCCTCGCTGCATCTTCCGATGGATCGCCGATCGCCTTCAAGCCTTGACTGTGAGCAACGAAACGTTTCAGAATATAAGTCATTTGCAGGACACGTTCCGCTTCGGTAACGCCCCGCTCCGGTGCAGACAGTGCAACGACGGCTTTCTTCCAACCTTCGGTCCAACCGGCTTCGGCAAGCCAAACCAATACTCGACTGCGGTCCATGCCGGAACGCAATGATCCGAGCATCGTGTCTATTGCCAAATACTCTTGAATCGAGGTGATCCGATTGAGTTCCACAAGCACTTTTCCCAGAAAACATTGCATACGGTAACGCAACATCGGCATGGTCAGCGAAGCCGACGTTGCTTCACTTCGTTCCAAGAGCCGCTCGCCCAAATCCTTCTGGTCTTTTAGGAAAGCAGCCCGACCATAAATCCGAAGTTGAGTGGCAAGCGTTTCCATCATTTCTTCGTCGTCTGAAGTTGTTTCTACCGTTTCCATAATGTTTATCGCCTTGTCAAAATAGAGGGCGGACTGTTCTGCCGGAGATAATTGTGATAATTCCCAATAAGTCCACGACCAGCGGAGCGGCAGGGCAACCGAATCAGCATATTTTGCCGCTTCTTCATAACGTTTTTGACCGGCAAGATATTTTGCCATTGCCAACAAAGCCCAATCTTGATAGGTTCCCGGCGCAAATGTTCGATAAAATCGGGTAATTTTTGTCCAGTCCTCCGCTTGGAGTTGCAGCAACATTTTTTCAAAAAAATCGTACTGCTGTTGCTCGGATTCAAAAACATTTTCAGCAGTTTCGACCAATTTCCAAGCCGAGGCAGTATTTTTTGCTTCCAACATGCCGAGGGCAAGCCGACCAGCCAAAGGATTCGTTTGTGGAGTTGCCTTCAGAATTTGGAGGAGCGGGTCAATTTTTTCCGGTGGAAACGATTGAAAGTCGGCAACGAGCAAGGCAACACGGCGTTCCTGCGGATCAGGGATTGCGGCAAACGTTTGCAGGGCGGCATCGAATTGCCTTGTCGCTAACTGTTGTTGGGCGAGTTCCGAAAGCAGTTGCGATTGGAATCGAGGATCGGATAACGTTTCTGCCATCCGTTGTACGTTTTCAAAAAGATGTAATAAACTATCGGGCATACCGAAAAAAACCGTCTAAAATGCGGACATGTTAATCTCCGTTTGCTACTGATTTCATGCTATCTATTATCGGCTCTTTTGGCAAGAGGGTAATGCAAAATTCACAAAACTCACCGGAAACTAACGTTCCCAACTCTTTGGTTTGTTTGACAACACCCGCAGCACAAAATCAAGCACCTTATCGGGATCGGACTCCCGTGAAAGACGATGCGCCATCGGCACATAACCCTTGCGGTCATCCGTCGTGCCATTCCATCTTGTATTTCTCCTCTATCAATGCTATACTCAAAACAGAATTCAAGAGATACGTGATTGTTTATCTGAATGGAGGAATTGATGACGACCTACCAATTTCATTTTCCGGCGAGTAACGACGTAACGTTGACGATTGCTCTGCCCGAAGCATTACGTGGCGAACCGCTGAATGTTGTCGTCGCAAAGGAACCGGCACCGTCTAAACGCTCTACGACTGCAAGTTCAAAAAAAGGCATCTTGGGGCTTCGTGGAATCTTGAAAGGATACTCGATAGAGGAGTTGGAAAACGCACACGATGAATATCTCACTGAAAAATACATCCATGATTAAAGTATTGATCGATTCGGATGTTGTCATCGACTTGTTTCTTGATAGGGAACCATTTGTGGATCAGTCCGAACGCATTTTTGAGAAACTTGCCGCTGGTCATGCGCAAGGATATGTTACGGCAGCGGCACTGTTGAACATTTACTACATTGTGCGAAAAACACTTGGTCGCGATATGGCATTGGATTGCTTGCAGCGTTTGTTGGAAACCGATGGACTTGAAACTCTTGCCGTTGATAAAGAACATGTCCGCGCCGCTCTGGATGCCGGGATGACCGACTTTGAAGATGCCGTACAAGTGGTCGCCGCTCAGTTCGCCGGAATCGATATGATTGTAACTCGAAACATTCGAGACTTCCGAAACGCACCCATTCCCGCCGTGACACCGGAGGAACTCTTGCAGAAAATCGTGTAGACTCCCCGTCTATTACTGATAATACTCCTCATGTCCAATTCCCCCGAAACCTTTCCGGCATACTTGCGTATGCCGCTCTTGTATGGTGCGCAATCTTACGATTGCGGCTCTGTTAATGATCCAACACCCGCAGCACGAAGTCCAACACCGCATCGGGATCGGATTCCCGCGAAAGACGATGTGCCATCGGTACATAACCCTTGCGGTCATCCGTCGTGCGAATCTCCAAACCCTGTTGATGCAATTTAGCCCGCAGGTTTTCGATCAACTTCTGCGAAACGTACTCCAACACGACATAGCCGCTATCATTTGCCAAACCCGACTCCAACTTGATAGTCCGAATCCGATAACCATGTGCCAAAACTCTGATCTGCGAATGAAGCAACAACCGTCTTACTTCCGGCGGAGGGTTGCCAAAACGATCCAACATTTCACTCCGTAAGTCGGCACTCTCTTCCAACGTTGACACTCGTGTCAATCGCCGATACAAATCAATTTTGATCCGCTGATCCGTAACATACACCATTGGAATCAGTGCCGCTCCGGGCAAATCGAGTTCCACGTCAATGACCGTTTTCGGCGGCAGTTGTTTCAATGTCCGCACCGCCGTTTCCAAAAATTGGCAGTACATTTCGTAACCGACCGTGGCAATGTGTCCGCTCTGTTGCGTTCCTAGAATGTTGCCTGCCCCGCGAATTTCCAAGTCCCGCATCGCCAAGTGAAAACCGCTTCCCAAATGAGCATACTCCTCAATCGCCCGCAACCGCTTCATCGCCGTCGAGTGTACCGACTGCGTGCGAGACAAGAGCAAATAACAATACGCCTGATGGACATAACGTCCGACACGTCCACGAAGTTGATGCAAGTCCGCCAATCCGTAATTGCTCGCTTCGTCAATGAACATCGTGTTCGCATTCGGAATATCCAAGCCGCTTTCAATGATCGTTGTACTTACCAGCATATCGAATTCGTGATGCACAAATGCCCTCATGACATCTTCCAATTCGCCGTCGGACATTTGCGCGTGTCCGATTCCGATTCGGCACTCCGGTACAATCTGCTGCAACCGCCGAGCAATCTCATCAATGTCATACACCCGGTTATGCACGAAGTAAATCTGTCCCTTGCGATCAAGTTCCCGAAGGATGGCACTGCGAATGATCTCTTCATTGAACCGAATGACCCGCGTTTCAACGGCGAGTCGATTCTCCGGCGGCGTTTCCAAATTGGAAATTTCCCGGATTCCCAGCAACGAAAAATGGAGTGTGCGCGGTATTGGCGTTGCCGTCATCGTCAGTACATCGACGGAGTCCCTAAACATTTTGAGTCGCTCCTTATGATGCACGCCGAACCGCTGCTCTTCGTCAATCACCACCAGACCGAGATTGTGAAACCGAATATCATGGGAAACAATACGGTGCGTGCCGATCACGATATCGATTTTTCCCGAGGCAAGTTGTTCGGCAATGATTGTTTGTTCCTGCTTTGTTTGGAACCGCGAAAGAGCGGCAATGGTAACGGGAAATTCTCTCATCCGCTCGGAAAACGTTCGGGCATGCTGTTCGGCAAGAATCGTGGTCGGCACGAGGATGGCAACTTGGTATCCTGCGTCAACCGCTTTGAAGGCGGCGCGAACGGCAACTTCGGTTTTGCCGAATCCGACATCGCCGCAGAGGAGCCGATCCATCGGTCGGGCAAGTTCCATATCGTGTTTGACCGCTTCGATGGCAAGGAGTTGATCGTTAGTTTCACGGAACGGAAAGGAGGCATCGAACTCCTGTTGCCAATCGGAATCGGGCGGGAACGCAATGCCGGGCTGTGCCTCCCGCCGGGCTTGCAGAGCGATCATTTCTTCGGCGAGGTCGAAAACTGCTTCCTGGACGGTTTTTTTGTGTCTCGCCCAAAGTTGTCCGCCGATTTTCGCCAACTTCGGTTTGTATTTACTCCCTGCAACATATTTTTGAACGAGACCTATCTTGGAAATCGGAACAAAGAGAGCCTGCGTGTCGGCAAATTCGAGGTGCAGGTGTTCCTCTTCCTGCTGCCCTTTCATGAGGAGTTCGATTCCTCGAAACCGGGCAATGCCGTGAGCGACGTGAACGACGAGATCGCCCGGTTTGAGATCGAGGAATGAGTCGATGACTTGACTTAATTGCCGCCGCTTGGCACGGTGCCTGCGAACGAAGTCGTGGATTTCAAAGAGTTCAGGAGCGGAGAGGAATAAAGTGGAACGCGTCTTTGTCCCCTCTCCCTTTGGGAGAGGGATAGGGTGAGGACTCCCTGCCACTTCGCCGGTGCTCCCCCTCACCCTAACCCTCTCCCCCGAGGGGGAGAGGGGACGTTGTTGTACTGTCTCTGTGAGAGGGTGGATGTCAAACAACTCAAACCCGCCAGAAAGATGCCCTTTGATAAATGTTAATCTTTCACTAAAATGTCTGCTGCCGTCTGCCGTCTGCCGTCTGCCGTCTGCGAATGCCTCGTTGAGTCTCGTAATTTCCGCATCGGTTGGACAAAAAATGACGATGGCGGTCTGTGGATCGGTTTGTTCGAGTTCCCGCTTGACGGTTTCAAGAGTCCCGCGAAAACGTTCCACAGAAGCGACTGGCATCTGAACGTGAATTTTTTCCCTTCCTTCTCCCATTGCCGAAAAGGTTGCCGTCGGATGTTTGAGAATCCGCTGCATCATATCGGTTTGAGAAAACGGCGTGGCACATTCCATGCGTGAATTATACCACAGAGGGCGAGAGCGGCGGATGCAAGTCCGCCGATGTTTAACCGAATTTCCGTCGCAACACCGTTTGTATCGCACGCCCCGGATCGAGTAAAAAAGCGTAGAACAAACGCACTACGGCAAAAATGTACTTTCGCTCCCACATATCGGCTTGTGCGAGACGAAATTGAAGAGCCGCCTTTCGTTTTCGTATCAATTTTTTCGGATAAGGGTATCGAGCAACTGCTCGATTGAATGCCATTTCTGCGTAGCGGTACTGTAAATATGGAGATTTGCCGCCCGTTGATCGTTCATCGTGTTCTCGCAGTCCTGCCCCAGGTTCAGGCAAAATGGCAATTTGGTGCTTTTCCAAAATACGAAAGAAAAGGTCAATATCTTGGGCAAAACGAAGCGTTTCCTCGAAAGGACCGTCTAGTTCGTCCAAAACAGTATGCCGAATCATTGCCACAGATGGATTAAAATAGGGTGAAAGAAAGAAGGACTCCAATTGAACCATGTCGATGTCAGAGTAGGGCATCATCCAGCGTTTCTCTATGTCGGTGTCAAATCCATAAAGTTGATCGACTGCCGCCGAAAAATCAGGACGATCTTCCAAAAGATGAAAGAGCCTTTTCAAATGTCCCGGTAAAAAAAGATCATCTGAATCGAGAAAAGCGACGTAGGAATACTGTGCCCGTTCCACTCCGCGATTGCGTGTTGGTGCTGCTCCTTGTGTTTCGCAATCGACGGGCTTTTCCACAACGAGAATGGTTGATCCAAAAAAATCTTCGTCCGCCTCTTCTGGAAACTGTGCGTTGTTTTTCTCTTGTTCAACGACACTCATCGATTGTGCAATGACCATACTTTCGTCTTTTGAACCATCATCTGCGATGATGATCTCGACCGGAAAATCACTTTCTTGATCGAGAACACTTTGAATACATTCTTCCAAATGCTGTTCCCGGTTATAGCAGGGAATAACGACGGAAACGCCTCTTTCGTATTGCATAAATCCTGTGTGGACGAACCGGACGGATGAAACATCGAAGACATACATCAGAGCTGCAATCGTATATGAGATTGCAAACCGGAAGAAAGTCCGAGAAAAATACTTTCAGAAATGCAAATCGCAAAAAGAAAAGGGCATTGGTCTCTGTTGCCCAACAGCCGGTATCCTTGCAAGAACCGTTTGAAACACAACCTCACCCAACGCCCACACACGGTGGACGTAAAGCTCAATTAGAGTTTCAAACAGTTAAACAACGAAGACCCGCCGACCGATACGAATCACCGGCGGTAGGTCAAAACGTTAGTCCGAAATAAATCTGCTAGGATTTCGCTGTTGGACTAATGACTTTCGTCTATGATTTTTTTATCAGTTTATTCGATTCGGTCTCCGAAAATTAAAAGGGTGAATAATCATAATGAGTTTAACACATCGAAAGTGAAAAAACAAGAGGAATTGCAATCCTCGTGACACATGCCGCAAGTTTATTGACAAGACGCACCTGTTAGGTTATAATGTTGGCAGAATCGAACCTAAATGGTTAGAATGTTTCTTTATGCCGCAAACTACTTTTAGCGTTCGGATGGATTCCGAAGTCAAAAAACAACTTGATGATTTTTGTACGCAGGTCGGAATGAACACCACCACCGCATTCAATCTGTTCGCCCGTGCCGTTTTACGTGAAAAGCGTCTTCCCTTCGATGTTACGACGGAATACGATCCGTTTTACAGCGAAAGTAACCTCGCTCATCTTCGTCGGGGTGTTGTTGCTCTCAATAGCGGAAAAGGCGTTGAACACGATATAATTGAGGTGTCCGAATGAAAACGATCTGGTTCGACGAGGCTTGGGAAGATTACGTGTATTGGCAGACACAGGACAAAAAGACTCTCAAACGTATCAATGACCTGATACAGGATTCCAAACGCAACGGCTATTCCGGCATCGGAAAACCGGAGCCATTGAAGGGAGAGTTCAGTGGCTTTTGGAGCAAACGGATTGATGCGATCAACCGCTTTGTCTATCGGATAAAAGATGGTGAAATAGAAATTCTATCTTGCAAAGGGCACTATGATAATTAGACCAAACCGCGAAAACGGCGTGGCACGTTCCATGCGGGAATTATACCATAGAGAGCGCATTAACTTTGTGCGGACGCTCCAACATCATGATGGACGAACCGGGTTTTTCACCGCATATCCTCTCGCTTTTTTCTGTACCGTCTGTTAGAATGGGTTGCTGGGAAGTGGAAATTTGTCCGATTCTCCACTCATACTTGTCCAATTATGAAAAGAATTAGTGAATGGTTGAGCGGTCGTGTCTTTCGATTTGTTCATGAAAACAATCTCGTCTATAATACATGCTGGGAAGACGTGCGAATCGATAAGCAGGTGCTCCATTTGACACCGGAAGACAACCTTTTGGTCATCACGTCGGCAGGATGCAATGCCTTGTCTTATGCACTGACGGGACTCAATCACGTTTATGCGGTCGATATGAATCCGAGGCAAAATGCGCTGCTGGAACTCAAAATGTCTGGCATTCGCAATCTCGATTACGCTTCGTTTTTCCAGATGTTCGGCAATGGACGCTTGACCGGTATCAAAAGCATTTACCACGCCAAACTGCGCAGCGATTTGTCCCCTTGGGCGCAGCGGTACTGGGACCGGCGGATTCGGCGGTATTTTGACGGAAAACGCAAGAGTTTTTACTTCTGTGCGACCACCGGAGCCTTTGCCCGATTGATCAACTCGATTGTGGATAAAACCAAAATGAGAGCCGACGTGCACGACATACTCAACGCCCAGTCCCTAGACGAACAGCGGGAAATCTGGCAACGGCTTCGGGAAAAATTGTGGAGCCGAAAAGTCAAGTTTCTGATGAATAGAGACTCGATCCTTTCCTTGCTCGGCGTTCCCAAGGCGCAGCGCAAGCAGATTGAAACACAATACGAAGGAGGAGTGGTCAAGTTTGTGCAGGATTGCCTCGATTCCGTGTTTGGAACGTTGCCGATCCAAGACAATTACTTCTGGAGACTCTATGCAACAGGTTCATACACGCCGACATGTTGTCCCGAATACTTGGAAAAGGACAATTTTGATGCCTTGAAAGGGGGATTGATCAATCGAATCAGCACGCATACCAACACGGTCGAAGGATTCTTACGCAAGCACGACGGCAAGATTTCGCGGTTCGTATTGTTAGACCACATGGATTGGCTCTCGTTTCATCCCGGCTTGTTGGCTTCGGAGTGGGATGCGATTTTAAGTCGGGCGGCTGAAAAAACTCGGATTATCTGGCGAAGCGGCGGTCTCCAGACGGACTATATTAAGCCTGTGCTGGTCAACTATCAAGGCAAAGCGACCACATTGGGGGAAGTTTTGACGTTCGATATGGAAACAGCGAGGGAATTGCATAAACTTGATAGGGTGCATACCTACGGTTGTTTCTATATTGCCGACTTGAAATAGAGCGTATTTCGTAACGAAAATTCCTACTCACCTTGCAGTCGCATGAAAATTTAATAGAATGATCCCATGCGATTAATGGTCAATGGCGAGGAACTGAATTTTTTCGCGGGCAATACGGTCAGGCAATTATTGGAACAACTCCATTTGGCGGACCGTCCGGTAGCGGTTGAGCGGAATGGTCAGATTGTTCCCCATTCGACTTTCGACCAAGCGGAATTGACCGAAGGCGACATTCTTGAAGTGGTCACGTTGGTCGGCGGAGGATAAGAACGATGCGGAGCCTTGTAAGATTTTGATAACGAACAAGATACATTGGAACGTCAGTCCGTCGACAAGTTCCCAAAATAGGGAAGATGGACAAAACAGACAAAATGTTGCCAAAATCGAAAGGGCTAAAATTTCGAAACAATTTTGCTTCCGTTTCCAACCGGACAAGCAACGCGACTGATCATCATACGGACGATTGAAGCAACAGTTATCCAGGTAAATTTTTGGTTTTTCCTGCATGGCAATGCCATCATTCTAGCACAATCTTGCAAAAACAACACCGTTGTGGCACCGGATTTTACGACGAGTTCGTTATGGGACATGACCCTATCGTTCCACCAAGCGTCTTTGACATTGCGTTTGAGGAGTACGCCGAGCGGACCGTAGTCCCAGAAACCGTTGAGTCCGCCGTAGATTTCGGACAATGGGAACAAAAAGCCTCGGCGTTTGCACGAGGCAACGAGATTTCCCATTTGCGTGGCGTTATTGTACCATAACATTTCCGACTTTCTATTTGTGTAACCGGATATGGGGTTTGCTTCCGTGCATGCTTTTCAATCCCCCCACTGGAAAAAGAGTAAGGAACAGTATAGACTCTTTGTAACATCATTTGCAGAGATAACTGATCTGTTGTTGAACAACAAAATCAGTCCCACAACCTCTCCATGACCTTACGCAATATCCTTCTGATTACTGGTATATCACTTTTTTTGCTTTGGTACGTTGCCCATTGGGCTTACCAATCGCTGTATCTTGAACCGCGCCGGGAACTTGGAGACGAAATCGCCAAACTGACCGGTGAAATCGAGTGGGGACAGAACAGACTCGCCTCAATGACACAGTTTCGCGACCAAAACATGGGGTTTTATGCCCGCTCCTTGCCGCGAGTGACCAACGATGCCCGGTCGCAGTATCGCTTTTGGTTGCTGGAATTGTTGCAGTATAGCGGATTGGAAATGGAAAACAGCCACGTCGAAGTCGGGTTACCCGCTCTCACGCCGTTTTGGGGGGACTATCGAGGCACAATCCAATGCACCGGCTCGCTTTCACAACTCTCTTATTTTCTCTTTGAGTTTTACTACGTTCCTTTTTTACACCGAGTCACATCAATAAGCCTGACTCCCGTCGATGGAAATCCAGAAAAAAAGACGTTCAACATTGTGGTCAATGCGTTAGCACTGCGACCACAAGATCCATACGATTACAGTTCCTATCCTCTCGCCAATCAATTGCCGACGTGGGAGGGTTGGTATCTACAACGCACGGCGAGCAATGATTTAACGACGTACCAAGTGATTGAAAATCGTGATCTTCTCCAAACGGCAAAAGGGGGAACTGATCAGGCAGACTATACGTTTTTGACGGCGATCATTCAACGGGACAATCAAATGGAAGTCTGGTTTTCAGTAAGAACCGACGACACGCTGATCGAGGCGAAGTTGGGAGATACGATTCATTCCGGCTCCTTTACGGGGAAAATCGTGGAGATTCTCGATCAGGACATCGTTCTGGACCGCAATGGTTCCCGATGGTTGCTCACCAATGGCGAAAGTCTCCAAGAGGCGTTTGCTCTGCCGCCGGAAACCGAACAACGATAACGGCTCGTCTGAGTATCCTGCCTCCCCCTCCATCGCAACTCTTATTTGCTCTAATGCAATGCCATTCCGCCGCTGACATCGACCGAAGCACCGATCATGTAACTGGCGCGGTCGGAACAAAGGAAGACCGCCACTTGCGCCACTTCATCCACTTGGGCAATGCGATTGAGTAGGGAACGGCGTTTGGTCGCCTCCAAATTCGAATCAATTTCTTTGGCAATAATATCGGTGTACATAAAACCGGGCAGGATGGCGTTGACATTAATTCCGTGTTCCCCCACCTCATAAGCCAGAGAGCGGGTGAATCCGCACATGCCCGCTTTGGTCATATCGTAAGCCGTTTTCCCATGAAACGAGCCGCGAACCGCCGCCTGGGAGGCAACGTTGACGATTCTTCCCTTTGCACCACGTGCGATCAATCGCCGGATGATCTCGCGGCAACACAGAAACATTCCCTGCAAGTTGACTTCGACACATTTTTGAAAATCGTTAAGCGGTAAATCAACACAGGCAGGTTGAGCAACGTAGGCAGCATTATTCACAAGAGCATCGATGGGTCCCAGCGTTTTTTCGATTTCCTCACACATCGCCAACACATCATCTTCTTTGGAAACGTCGGCATAGACTGCCTGCGTTTCGACACCATAAGTGGCGGTCAATTCTTGAGCGAGTGTTTGGGCAACTTCGGGATTGACAACATAGTTAATCGCCATTTTTGCCCCTTCGGCGGCAAGCATGGTCGAGATCGCTCGTCCCAATCCTGTGGAACCGCCGGTAACAAGGACCACTTGGTCTTTCAAATGTAAGTCCATAATTCTCAATGGGAAATGTCCCAAAATCTACCACGAGCGTCTGATTATACCCATTCTCGGGCTGTGAAACAAGTTGAATGTAAAAAACAATCTGTGAAGGGGTACGGACATTGCGACGACCAGATGGACAGAAGGGGACCGTGTAGTCCTGCGATGGCGGCAGGACTCGCCGATCATCTATGGACTATCAAAGAAGGGCACAAAATACCCGTCTGTAAATTGGAATAGACCACAAGGAGATTAACGCACCCGGTGTGGATTAACGACTCAATAAATCCCGACTCGGTTTTCCATCGGACTGCTTGCGGTGGCGTAAAGTTTTTTTGGAATTCGCCCCGCCTGATAGGAAAGCCGACCCGCCTCGCAGGCATATTTCATCGCCTCTGCCATCGCAATCGGGTCTTTCGCTTGGGCAATCGCCGTATTGAGAAGCACGCCATCCACTCCGAGTTCCATAGCAACCGCCACATCGCTTGCCGACCCGACACCAGCATCGACAATCACCGGATAGTCAGGATCATTTTCCTTGAGATATTCCATACAAATCCGAAGGGCATTGGGATTCAGGATTCCCTGTCCCGACCCAATAGGACTGCCCGCCGGCATCACCGCCGCCGCACCGCAGTTTTTGAGCCGCTTGGCAACAAGCGGATCGTCGGTCGTGTAAACCAACACTTCAAAACCGTCTTTGACCAAAATTTCGGTCGCTTTGAGCGTTTCAACAGGGTCAGGCAGGAGCGTTTTGGTGTCGCCGAGACATTCAAGTTTGACCCAATTTGCGCCGGGATTTTGCATTTGATCCAAAATTTCCCGACCAAGCCGGGCAACTCGGATAGCATCGTCGGCACTAAAACAGCCTGCCGTATTGGGAAGAATGGTATAACGTTTCGTATCAATATAGTCGAGCAGATTGCGCCCTTCCTTATCAAACAGCCTCTCACGGCGCACCGCAACGGTAACGCACTCCGACCCCGAGAGTTCGAGTGCCTGCTGCATAACATCATAGGAATCATATTTTCCAGTACCCACGAAGAGTCGGCTCTGGAATAAATGCGTTCCAATTTTTAACGGGGAATTTTCTAGCATGGCAATGAATTATCGGGACACGGAACGTAAACGTGGAAATTGCGGAGTGGTGCGTCTGTTTTGCCGGTCATATCTCCTGAATGTTTGCTTGATAACAGGGCTGACCGCATTTCCCCAGCGTTCATAGCCTTCCTTGCCTGGATGCAGAAAATCTTCCATAATGCTCTTGGGCAATGTACCATCCTTGTCGAGAAAAATGGTGTTGATGTCCATCAGAGCGACGTTTCTTGATCCTTTAAGTTTCGCAGGTAATGCCGCATTGATTTCGTTAACCTTGTTTCGGTATTCACCGTCCGGCTTTTCGTCGCGCGGGAAAACTTTCAAAACAATGATTTGCAATCTGGGGTACTGATATTGCAGTTTTTTGACAATGGCAACAACTCCTTCGGCGGCTTCTTTCGGAGTCGAACCGTCGCTGTGTCCAATGTTGTTCGTTCCGATCATGATCATGGCAACTTTTGGCGAGATTTTGTCGAGCGGGAGACGATCAAGCCGCCAAAGGACGTGTGCCGTTTGATCGCCGCTAAAACCAAGATTGATGGGCTTGTACGCACCGAAAAATTTTTCGTAGAGTTCCGGCTGCCCGTCCCATCCGTGAGTGATGGAGTCTCCGATCAAAAGGAGTTCAATGTCTCCCCGGCTCATTTGTTCGATGTTTTCCGCATGCCGATTGACCCACCAGTCATCCTTTCTGTCCACTGGATCGAGGGCTTTATTTTGTGCGTGTAACGAAACGGTAAACAGCAATCCGAACAGAACACCGGCAAACAACCGGCAAAACAGTTTTGTGGTCATATTGATTTTATCAGTGAATATTTGGGGTGGATGAACACTTGCGGTATTGTACCATGCGAACAGTCTGCCTGCAAGTTTCAATATAGGCGCATCGGCAACTTTGTGAGTCGAAGCAGGATGCTTTGAACCGGTCGATAATCTGAAATGCAATCTGACATTTCGTGTCAGACATCAATGATTTGGAACAACGACATATACTGAAAGCGGCATGAAAATGGTCATTTTTGTCATTCCGGCAAAAGCCGGAATGACGGGAGAGAAAC
>Ga0082212_10002980_pt1 | contig 24241 bp, 24 predicted proteins | sample TergutNt197P3_FD_71548 | JGI IMG/M metagenome (GOLD analysis project Ga0082212, IMG submission 71548) | Neocapritermes taracua P3 segment gut microbial communities from Petit-Saut dam, French Guiana - Nt197 P3 | ecosystem: Host-associated > Arthropoda: Insects > Digestive system > Gut ... | reverse complement strand
AGTTTCCTATGGTCGTATGGACCCAGGACTTATGGCAACCCACGTCTTCCATGGCTTTGATAAAATCGAAGAAGCTCTATTATTAATGAAAGAAAAACCAAGAGACTTAATCAAACCAGTTGTCATAGTAGATGAAAATTTATAGGTATAAACTTTGTATTAATATACCTTTTAGTTATTAAATTTATATAATATGATTTTATAACTATATAATGGAAATTTTATAGTTATTTTATCATATTTTTAAATTTTGGAGGTTTTTATGTTAATAGTTTTAGCAAAAATAACTGCAAAGAATGATATGGCAGACAATATTTTAAAGGAATCAAAAGCAATAATTGAAGCTACGCGTGCTGAAGAAGGTTGTATTGATTATACTTTATACAATTCTACTGAAGAAAAAGACGTCCTTCTTTTTGTTGAAAAATGGGAGTCAAAAGAATTTTTAGATTCTCACTTAAAACAACAACATTTCATTGATTTTGGTGCAGCTATTGAAAATTATTTAGCTAAAGATTTAGAAATTTCTGTTTATTCTTCTGAAGAAATAACATTATAATATTATTTTTTATTTTTTTATTTTTATTATTAAATATAAAAATTTTTTATAAAATTTTTCATTTTTTATACTTGCAGTACTTATTTTCATATTTTAGAAAGATTTATATATTACTATTTATAAAATTAGTATTACAATTTTTTTGGGGTAAGGAGCATTTTTATTTATTTAGATATTATTTATTTAAAAAATTTTTTTTAATTAGGAAATTATTTTTTTATATTAAAAGTATATGATTAAAATGTCAGGTAATAACACAATTAAGTTGTTTGAAAATAAGAAAATTAGAACTATCTGGAATGAAGATGAAGAAGAATGGTATTTTTCAGTTGTTGATGTTGTATGAGTACTTAGTGAAAGTAAAAATCATAATAGATATTGGAGTGACTTGAAAATAAAACTTAAAAAAGAAAGTGGAATTCAGGTTTACGAAAATATCGTACAACTGAAAATGCCTTCTTCTGATGGTAAATTTTATAAAACTGATGTAACCAACACTAAACAGATTTTAAGAATTATTCAATCTATTTCATCACCAAATGCTGAACCATTTAAAAGATGGTTAGCTGAAATTGGTAAAAAACACCTCGATGAAATAGCTGATCCTGAATTAATAATTGATCGTGCTGTTAAAACATATCGGGCAAAAGGTTACTCAGAAAAATGGATTAATCAACGTTTAAAGTCAATTGAAATTAGAAAAGAGTTAACTGATGAATGGAAAAGATCAGGTGTTGAAGAAGGAATAGAATATGCTATATTAACTGATGAAATTACTAAAGCTTGGGCGGAAATGACTACTAAAGAATATAAGAAGTTCAAAAATCTTAAAAAAGAGAGTCTTAGAGATAATATGTCTAATCTTGAACTAGTTTTAAACATGCTTGGAGAAGTATCTACTACTGAACTTTCTAAAATTATAAATCCTGATGGGTTTTGTGAAAGTGAAACTGTGGCTAAACGAGGTGGAGGTGTAGCTAAAGATGCTAAAGATAGTTTTGAAAAAGAATCTGGAAAATCAGCTATCACTTCTAAAAATGCTAAAAAACCAGAGTTGTTAGATTATGAGTGAATTTGAATTTTTTTTTAAATAAACTTTATTTTTTTCAAATCTACAAGTTTCACCATATTAATATAAAACTTCTACAAGTTTCACCCTATTAATATAAAACTTCTACAAGTTTCACCATATTTAATATACTAAAATAATCTAATAATATACTATGATTATCAATGCAGATTTACATGTTCATAGCTGTTTTTCTATGGCAAGTTCAAAGGATATGATAATAGATAATATCGCTCCACAAGCAAAGTTAAAAGGACTTCAGCTAATGGGAACTGGAGATGCACTTCATCCTGGATGGTTAGATATAATTGAAAACAGTACTGAATACATTGGAGATGGAGTATACTCTACAGATGACTGTGATTTTGTCTTAACTACTGAAATTGAAGGTGAAAAGAAAATTCATCATCTTATATTCATTCCAACTATTGAAATAGCTAGAGAAATTGGAGATAAACTAGTCTCTACAAACAAAAATAAAGATGGTCGTCCTAGAACTAAGATGAATGGAAAAGAAATAATGGATTTAGTTAAGGAGTATGATTGTTTGATTGGTCCAGCTCATGTTTTTACACCTTGGACTGGGATGTATAAAACATTTGACAGTATTTATGATTGTTATGGAAGAAAACCTGACTTTCTCGAACTTGGTTTATCTGCAGATACCGACATGGCCGATACAATTGAAGAATTAGAAGATATTCCCTTTTTAACAAACTCTGATGCACATTCGCCATGGCCACACAGGTTAGGCAGAGAGTTTAATCAAATTGAACTTCAAGATATCTCATTTTCTTCTCTTAAATCCTCAATTAAAAATAATAAGATTAAAGCAAACTATGGATTGGTTGCTAACTTAGGTAAGTATCATATGACTGCATGTACTAAGTGTTATAAATTAATTGATCCAGAATTAGCTAGTCAAAACAAGATGAAATGTAGCTGTGGAGGAACTATAAAAAGAGGAGTAGACTTTAGAATTTCACAAATTGCTACGTGGGATAAACCTCATCACCCAGATTTTCGCCCACCTTACATACATTTAATGCCACTTGCTGAAATCATAAGTATGGTATATGATAAAGGAGTTACAACTAAAACTGTTCAAGGTAAGTGGAAAGAGCTAATTGATAATATTGGAAATGAAATTGAAATATTAATCAATGCTCCAATTGAAAAAATAGCTAAAGTAAATCTTGAAATTGTTCCTGCAATTGAAGCTTTTAGAAATAATTCTCTTTATATCTCTCCAGGCGGAGGGGGAAAATATGGTGAAATTTCTTTTGATGAGAAATTAGCTGAAAGAAAGGTAGAAAAAGCCAATACAGTTACTTTAGATAATTTTTAAATATATTTTTATCATATTTTTATTTTCATTAATGAAAAAAATAATTTCAAATATTTTTTTTATTTTGATGATATACAAAATTTAAATAATTTATTAAGAAATTCAAATTATTAGTAACACTTATAAAACTTATGTAAAAAAACAATACTTTTATAAATATATTTCTAAAAATAAATAACTAATTGAAACAATATATTAACTTTAATAATAATTTAATAATAATTTTAATAATAATTTATACTATATTTTAAAATATTTTTAATAACAATTTTAATATTTTTATAATAATTTATCAATTTTAAAATAATTTTTATAATAAATAATATATTTTTTATAATAATTTTAATATTTTTATAATAATTTATCAATTTTAAAATAATTTTTATAATAAATAATAATATTATATTAAAAAATTTTATATTAATTAATAATATTTTTTAATTTAATAGTTTTTTTATTTTAATCATTGTTTTCCAATTTCTTGTAGTTGAGATATTATTTAACTTTGATTCAAAATAATTATTATTAAATTTAGTTTTATGATATTTAGATGTTAACAGTAAGTATATCTCTTTTTTAAGTATTGTAAATTCATCTTCAGTATCCATACTTCCATACTCTTTGATTAGTGTGTTAGAAAGATTTTTATCTATTTTGTTTTTAAAGATACTGATGTATAATTCCTGAGAAGGATTATCATTATATGGATTATTTTTAATTATAGAATGAAAATCTCTTTCAGTTTTTACAATACAATCAACCAAAAACCCAAAGGATTTTTCAATATTGTCTGAAATTCTTTTAGATAGTGTATCAACATCTAAATTATCAGTTTCAAAAATAATATTTCCACTACGCAGGTATGTTTTGGTCTTAAAAAAACCCATATCTGAAAAAAGTGTTTTCAAATCATCCATGGGTATTAATTTATTTTTACCAACATTAATTCCTCTTAAAAAAGCTATATATTTCATGAATATCTTTCAAATTTATTCTGAAATTAGGGAATTAAACTTTAACATTAATCTCCATTGGATTCGCACCAGCTGAAAACTCTTCTCCATTAATAGAATAATTTATTGAAAAGCCACCAATCCATAAAGGCCCAGGCCATTGCCCTTTTTCCATGTCAAAATCTGTTTTAAGATCATTATTAGTTGGGATATATGTGGTAAAATTATATGTTTTACTTTCACTAGGTGCTATATTGCCAAATTTATGATAACCATCTTGATCTCCAGCTTCAACATTTTTTATTGTTTCATTACCATTATTTGTAACTTTCCAAATTATTGTAGCATTAGTTCCTTGATATGCATTTTTTTGACAATTTGCAGTTACAGTAACGTTATTTTTGTCAGTTTTTCCTTTATGGTTTGTAAATTCAATATCATTCTTAATAATATTTTTTGTGATATTTGATTCGTTTTTGGTAATGTTTGTTGAGTTAGTATTATTGTTATTATTTTCATTTGGACTTTGAGTAATTAAAAAAGCAGAAACTCCAGATATAGCTATAACAAGCAATAATATAATTCCTAAATATTTTTTATTCATTAAAAAACACCTTTTTATTTTTTCATTTTAATTTATAACATATATAATTTTAAATAATTATAATTTAAAAGTTATTTTTATATTTAGTAAATAAAAATTTGTATATATTTTTATATAATATAATTTTAAATAATTACATAATTTTTTTATATAAATATATTTAAATAATTACATGAAATATGTAATTATATAATATGTAAATTATTATAAATATCTTCTTGTAATTTAATAATAATTTTAATTAATCCATTTTATTTTAATACTCATTTTATTTATACAATTTATTTTAATCTATTTTATTTTAATACTCATTTTATTTATACAATTTATTTTAATCTATTTTATTTTAATACTCATTTTGTTTAAAAATCATGATTTTATTTAAAAACTATTGAATTTTAAATTGATCTATTTATAAAAATATATTTTATTTTCTAGCTATTCTTAATGCATTAGCTACTACTAATAATGTCAATCCCATATCTCCAATTAGTACTGCTTCCCAAAGTGAAACATAACCAATGATTCCTAAAATTGCTAATGTAGCTTTCACAGTTAAAGGTATAGCTATATTTTGTTTTATGACTCCCATTGTTTTTTTAGATAAGTTTATTAAATAATCAATTTTTAGTATATTATCTTGCATTAAAACTATGTCAGCTGTTTCAATAGCTACATCAGCTCCACTCATTCCCATAGCTATTCCAACATTAGCTCTTGCAAGTGATGGGGTGTCATTTACACCATCTCCAACCATAGCTACATTTTTGCATTTTTTGACTAATTCATCTACAATATTAACTTTATCTTCTGGAAGAAGGTTTGAATAGTAGCTATCTAGAGATAGATTGTCTGCTACGATTTTTGCAGTAGCTGAGTTATCACCAGTTAACATGATAGTTTTAATAGATTTTTCTTTAAGCCCATTTATGGTTTTTTTCCCATTTTCACGGATTTTATCTGTTAAATTAATAAAACCTAGTAGTTTGTTTTTGTTTCCTACAATAACTGCAGTTTTTCCAAAATTTTCCAACATTTCTTCTTTATTAACAGAATTATTATTATAATAATAATCGATTTCTTCTTTTAATTTTTTGTTGTGATTAAAAAGTTCTCTTTTTCCAACATAATAAGTTTCCCCATCAATTTCACCTTTTAATCCTTTTCCAGCTATTGATTTGAATTTTTGAACGTTTTTTAATTTTATATTTTTATTTTCTGCATATTTATTAAGATATTCTTTAAATGCCTTTGCTATAGGGTGTTTAGATTTATTTTCTAAACTACAAGCAATTTCTATTATTTTATCTTCACTAAAATCATGCACTGAATCTATATTAGTTATTTCTAAGTTTCCTTCTGTAAGAGTACCAGTTTTATCAAACATTATGGCTTTTATTTTAGCTAATTCTTCAATATATTCTCCACCTTTAATGATTATTCCATTTTTAGTTCCTGCTGTGATAGCCGAAACAATAGAAACTGGGGTGGATATAGCTATTGCACAAGGACATGAAATAACTAATAAAACTAATCCTCGGCATATCCATTGATTTATATCTTGATTAAAGAGTAATGGGGGGATTATAGCTACTAAAATAGCTAAAACAATAATGGTTGGAGTGTAGTATTTAGCGAATTTATCTACAAATTGGTCTATTTTTGCTTTTTTCTCATTTGATTCTTTAATTAAATCGATGATTTTTGAAAAAATTGTTTCATTAGACCTTTTTGTGACTTTTATTTCTATATATCCATCTTCATTTATAGTAGAAGCATAAACTTCATCACCAACAGATTTTGTAATAGCTAAACTTTCACCAGTAATAGATGCTTGGTTAACTGAAGTGATTCCATGGGTTATAATTCCATCTATTGGTATTTTATCTCCTGGTTTTACAATTACAATGTCTCCGATTTCAAGGTCCCCTACATTTACTTCAATTTCTTTTATATTTTTTTCAGTTTTTTCTTTATTTTCTTCAATTTCTTTTATATTGTTTTCAATATTTATGTTTTGTTTTATAATAGCTGTATCTGGAGATAATTTAACTAACTTTGAAAGGGAGCGTTTTGATCTATCTAAAGAGTAATGTTCTAAATATTCTGCAAGGAAAAATAGTAATATTAATATTGCACCTTCTCCTCCATCTCCAAGTAGAAATGCACCGATGGTAGCTATTGTTATAAGAAACTCTATTTTGACTTCTTTATTCAACAATGATTTTATGCCCTGCTTGATTATACCTTGTCCAGCTATTATTACTACTATTAAGTAGATTATTTGTGAAATTAAATTTTGATTAATATTATCTGCTATTGTAAAGTTTAAAGTTGATATAATGTAAGCTATTGAAAATATAATAGCTCCTATTCCAAGTATTAGCAAGGGTTTTTTTGATTTTTCTTCTTGGATATTATCTATATCTTCAAGTAAGCCATGTTCACAAGCGCACCCTTCATGTTTATCGTGGTTGTGTTTGTTGTTGTCTTCACAGTCACATTTTTCTTTGTGGTTGTATTTGTTGTTGTCTTTACAGTCGTATTTTTCTTTGTGGTTGTGTTTGTTGTTATCTTCACAGTCGCATTTTTTTTCGTATTTTTTATCAGTTCCATGGCTGTTTTCATTATCATTATCATTTAAGTAATGATTTTTGTTTTCAGTTTGTTTTTTAGAAGTCATATTCTCTTGATTTTTTTATTAAGGATATAATTTCTTTACTGTGTAAAGAATAAAATATTTGTTTGTTTTCTTTTCTATATTTCACTATATTTTTGTTTCTAAGTAATCTTAATTGGTGTGAAATAGCTGATTGACTCATATCTAAAAGTAATGAAAGTTCACAAACGCAAAATTCTTGATAGCTAAGTGCACATAAAATTCTTACTCTGTTATAATCTCCTAATAATTTAAATATGTTCGCTATATTGTGATATGTTTCATCACTTGACATTTTTTCTGTAATGTCTTCAATAAGATCTTCTCTAACACTTTTGATTTCACAAACTTGATTTGACATATGAGTATATATTCATATGTTCATATATAAATCTTTCTTATTTGCCTATATTTTTTTGTTTTATAATATTATAAAAAGGATTGAATCATCTTATAAATGATTATTTTTCTTTTTTTAATAAATTATATATATAAAAAACTTTTATAAATAAAAAAATAATAATATTATATAATAAAATTAATTAAAATTAATATAAAATATATATTTAGAAAAATTATTAGAAATTATTTCTATATTATCTTTAAATCCTTAAGAATCAATTTAAAATAAAATATATAAAATAAAATAAGTTATTTAATTAATTATAAAATTTAATTAAAAATAGAATTAAGATATATATTATAGAAAATTAATTAAAATTATTATTTAATTAAAAATAGAATTAAGATATATATTATAGAAATTTATTTTACCAAATACATTCTATTAATTTATATCAAACTATAGAAAGATATATTAACTAAATAAAATATATCTATATAGGTATAATTATGTTGATTTAATAAATGATTAATTGACCAATTTGGTAAATTAATTTAAAATTAATAAAAAGCCTAAAAAACTAAAAAAGAAAAAAACAAAAAAAATTATTAACGGCATAATATACCAAATTTTAAAGAGGTAATTAAATGAAAAATTCAAATATAATTATTTCAGTTATCATTGTTTTATGTATAGCTGGTGGAGTAACTGCATATAGTATTACCAATCCAGAAGGTAATATATTCTCTCTTCCAGATTATACTCCTCCAGATAATGGAGATGATAGTGGTATAGAAACTGATGGAGAAGGTTTAGATGGAATTACAGCTGATGAAAACGGATCTACTGGAGGGTCTGGTTCTGGAGGGTCTGGTTCTGGTTCTGGAGGGTCTGGTTCTGGAGGTAGTGCTGTTCATATAGGAATGACTGCAAGCCAAGCTAAACAAAAAATTACTGCTGCTATTGGTGTAGAAGGAGCTTATGCAGGAACACCACGTTGGAATAGTTCTATTCAAATGTGGGTAGCCAAAATTTACGATAAAAATGGAACTGTAATAGATTCAATTGGTGTTGATGCAAACGGACGCACTAATAGAGTATAGCTAATAAAGCTATTTTTATACTTTATTCTTTTTTAATATGGAGTATTATTTATAAAAATTATTTTTATATTTTATTCTTTTTTAATATGGAGTATTATTTATAAAAATTATTTTTATATTTTATTCTTTTTTAATATGGAGTATTATTAATAAAAATTATTTTTATACTTTAAATCCATTTAAATTTAAGCATAGTCAAAATTTCATTAACCATGAGGCGGTAAAATGATAAATGAAGAAAAAGCACAAGAAATAGCTACTGGATTTATTGAAGAATCAGAAGCTAATGTTGGAATACCAAGATTAAAAGAAATTGATGATTCATTAATTTATATTGTTCCAATAATGATTGATGATGATGTAATGGGAGAAATCCATATTCACAGTGAAACTGGTGAAAATCTTGGTGGTGCAGGTTGTTAAAATTTTAAGGGTTGTTAAAATTATTAAAAATATAATTAAACAATTTGAGATGAATTAAATGATAACGGAAACTAAAACAGACTCTTGTAAAATAGTATCTGAAGATATAGAAGATGCAATCATTCTTGAAGGTTCCCCTGGTGCAGGGCTTATTGGAAACATAATCGGATGGTTATTAGTGGATACACTAAAAATGAGGGAAATTGGTTATATTGAATCAAAATACTTCCCACCTTTAGCCGTATTGTATAAAGGACTAGCATTACATCCTTTTAGAATATATGAAGGAAATGGACTTGTACTATTTTTATCAGACTTCATAGTTCCCCAAGAAGTTGTTTTTGACATGTCTAATGCAATTGTTGATTGGATGGATAAAAATAATAGTAAAGAGTTAATAACTTTTAACAGTGGCATCGTTAGGGAAAAAAAGAATCCTGCAGGAGCAGTAGCTAATTCTACCCCAGCACTTGATAAATTAAAAGAAAAAGATTTCCCAATAATGCAAGTTGGGAATATACATGGAATTTCTGGAACGCTTTTAACTCAAGCTGCTCAAAAAAATATCCCAGCTACTTGTATTTTAGCAGAAACTCTCACACAATATCCAGATCCAAGAGCAGCTTCTGAAGTTGTTCAAGGACTTAATAAGCTATTAGATTTAGATATTGACTATAAACCACTTATCCAAGAAGCTGAAGAAATCGAATCAAGGTTACAAAAGTTAGCTGAAGATGTTAAAAACGATCCACAGCCACCTATTTATATGTAAATAGCTATTTAGTTATTTACAATATTTTTTCTATTTTTGAGATATCTAGTTTAAAGTTTATTTTTTATCTTTTATATTATTAGATTATTATAATTTATAATAAAATAAATCATAATTTATAATATAAATAAATCATAATTTATAATATAAATAAATCATAATTTATAATTTATTAACTGTTAAATATTAAAAAATTCAAGGATTTTTAAATATTAATTATTAAGAAATTTAAATATTTTTTTTAAAAAAAGATATATTTATATATTAAAAAATATAATATTTTATTATTATGTATCAAAAAATAAGATACATTGTATTTATATGGACCGGTGGCCCAGTCTGGATAAGGCGACGGACTTCTAATCCGTAGATCGAGGGTTCAAATCCCTCCCGGCCCGTTATACTTATTTTTAAGTTAAATTAAATAATTTTGAACAGTTATACAAAAATTAAATAGTACTTAAAAGTTTAATTAGTAAAAAAACTAATAATTAGCTATTATTTTTATTTTTAAGAAATTTTATTTTATATAAAACTCACTCTTTTTTTTTAAATAATTATTTAGTGTTTATAAATATAAAGAATTCTTATATTATAAATAGCAAAATTTACACAATTATATATCTTATTTTAAACTATTATTTATTTTTAATATACATTTTGTGAAATTGTATCAAGTTAATCCATGAATCTTTGAAATATAAAAAAGATAAAATTATATAATATTGCTTATATAAATAAGTGTATATTGAGACAATTACTTTATGGTGTTTTTCATGAACAGAAAACAACTAGCTATAGACTTTGCAAAATCATTAAACCGTCCAGAAATAGAAAAAATCATACTTTTTGGGTCTGTTGCAAGAGGAGAAGACACAAAAGATTCAGATATTGATGTGCTCATTTTTATCAAAAATGAAGAAGATGAATTTGAAATTAGGGATGATGTTTACAGTAAGGTGATGGATATTGTATGTGAGCAAATGGAATATGTTTCTGCAAAGATAATTCCAATAAAACATTATGAAAAATGTAAAAATAACTCATTTTACACAAATGTTGATAAAGAAGGTTTGGTTATCAGTTCATAGTTTTTAAAGGAGTGTTTATATTGGACAAATATGAAATAGTATTTAAAAAAGCATTAGACTTATTAAATGATGCAGAATACAATTTTAATGGGGATCGTTATAACATATCAATAAATAGATCTTATTATGCTGTTTTTTATGCTGCTAAATCTTTATTATTAAAAAAAGGTGTAGATACTAGAAAACACAAGGTAACATTCAAATGTTTGGAAAAGAATATGTGGTTAATGATAATTTTGATAAAAAAATCTCTAAAATTTTATCTGAACTACAAGAGGATAGATTTCGGGTTGATTATGACTTTGAATTCAATTCAACAAAAACAATAGCAAAATTAGACCTAGAAAATGCTAAAAAATTCATTGAAGAATGTAAAAAGTTTTTATAAAAGTATGCTAAAAAAACTAAAAAGTAGAGGAATATATTAGCACTCCTAATCCGTAAGCTGATGGTTTAAATCCCTCTAGGTCAGCTTATTTCCTTTTATTTTAAATATAAATTAATTTAACATATCTTATATAAATTTTTTTCTAATGTTTTTAAATTAATTTATAGTATCTTTAGATATTTTAGATAAATAATTATAAAAATATTGATTTAATAATAAAATAATTATTAATATATAATTATTGATATATTTTTATAATATAATTTATAAAATATTATAGTAAATTTTAATCCATATTACATATATTTAATCAAGGATGAGTTAATTTGAGCTTAAAATTATCTGTTTTGGCAAGTGGATCTAGTGGAAATATCATTTACATAGAAAGTGATAAAACTTCAATATTAATAGATGCAGGCTTAAGTAAAAAACGAACTGAAATTCTTTTAAACAAAATTGGTAAAGATTTAAATGATGTTAAAGCTATTTTTGTTTCTCATGAACATGTAGACCACATAAGAGGTGTTGGTGTTATTAATCGTAGCTATGATACATTAATATTCGGAAATAATGATACATTGTCTTGCGATAAATTTAAAAAAACAACTGGCATTATAAACCTAGACTCATTAAATTTTATAGAACCTCATGAAAGTATTATTTTTGATGATTTAAAGATCACTGCATTTTCTACCAGCCATGACTCTATTAACTCTCAATTTTACATAATCGAGCATCAAGATAAAAAAGTGGTATGTTTAACAGATATTGGTCATGTGAACTGCGAAATTTTATCATTAATTAAATGTGCAGATGTTTATTTAATTGAAAGCAATCACAATGTAGATTTACTTTTAAATGGAAATCGACCAGAATTTAATAAACAAAGAATTCTGAGTTCTGTTGGTCATTTATCTAATGAAGATTGTGGAAATGTTTTATCTAATTGTATTAATGAAACTACACATACCATTGTATTATGCCATATGAGCAATGACCACAATAATGAAGACATTGCATTAAAATCAGTTAAAAGTACTTTATCTGAAAATTGTAGTTTTTTTTCAAATTCTATTAATATAATAGCATTTACTCAACAGGACGATCCAACAGGGTTTATCAATGTTTAAAATTCTATTTAAATAAAATACATTATATTAAAGCTATTATTATATAAATAAATCTTCAAATAACAAATATTAATTCACTTTTGAATATTTTAATAAAAAATTTAAATAGCTATAAATATGTTTACTAATAATAAATAATGGTAGTGTTTATGATATTTAGTTATTATGAAAAAATAGTTTTATTTTATGGGCTTGTAGCCTAGTCTGGAAGGGTATAATATTTTTTAATCCAGAAATCATAGGTTTAAATCTCATTTGGATTCGTTTTTTCTTTTTATTTTCGAAATATATTAATTTAAAAAAGATTTAACAATATTATTATATTATTTTAAAAATATTTTATAATCTGTATTGTCTTAATAAAAATATCTTAAACTATATTTTAGAAAGTATTATTTTGTCTTAAAATTTAGTTTATTATTTTTTATTTTTTTCCAATATCTTGATTTAAAAAATAATCTTGAGAATCAATACGTTTTCCATGAACTGGAATTACTTCATAATTCCCATTTGAGTTAATTTTCCTAGCTTTTGTATTGTCATTAAGCATTATTTTTAACATATGGTGAATTTTCTTTTTTAAATCTGAATCATATATTGGAAAAGATATTTCAACTCTTTTTTCAGTATTTCTAGTCATTAAATCTGCACTTGATAAATATAATGATGAATTTTCTCCTGTACCAAAGCAGTATATTCTAGAATGTTCCAAAAACCTACCTACAATACTAATAATTTCAATATTTTCAGTGTACTCCATAATTTCTGGAACTAAACAACAAATGCTTCGAACTATTAGTTTAATTTTAACCCCTTCACTAGATGCTTTTTGTAATAAATCAATCATATGTCTATCTGTTAAAGAGTTCAGTTTCATAACAATACTTGCAGGTTCATTATTTTTTGCCTTTTTGATTTCATCTTTAATTTTTTTAATCAAAGGTTTTTTAAGTTGATTAGGTGCTACAAGTAAGTGTTTATATCCTTTGTTTAAATCAGCTATTGCCATATTTTTAAAAAATGACATAACATCTTTACCAATTTCTTTGTTCGATGTTATTAAATTTAAATCAGCATATTGTTTAGCAGTTTTTTCATTATAATTACCAGTTCCAAAATGAGTTATGTATTGAAGTTTACCTGAAGTTTTTCTTGTAATTAAGCATACTTTAGAGTGAATTTTATAATTTTCAAATCCATAAATTACCTGACAACCTGCTTCTTCTAATAATGTAGCATATTGTATGTTATTTTTTTCATCAAAACGGGCTCGAAGCTCAATTAGTACAGTAACATCTTTCCCATTGTCAGCTGCGGCAAGTAAATATTTTACAATGGAAGACGCAGAAGAAAGTCTGTAAATTGTAATTTTTATAGATATGACTTTTTCATCGTTTGCTGCTTCTTTTAATAATTTTATAAAAGGTTCAATTGAATCATATGGATATGACAATAGAATGTCTCTTTTAGAGACTTGTTTGACAATATTTCCTTTTTTTAAGCTTTTTTCTATTTTTCCTTCAAAAGAAATGTAAGATAATTTATTAAATTTAAGTTCATCTTTTTCTTTAATATTTTTAATAACTTCAAAAACATAGGACATTTCTAAAGGAGTATTGGATATTTGTACTTGATTTTTTTTAAGGTTTAATCTTTCAGATAAAAAATCAGCTAATTGTTCATCATAGTTTTTATAAAATTCTAGACAAATTGGGGCTAGACGATTTCTCTTTTTTAGAATTTTTTTCACATGCCTTCTGTAATCTTCATCATCATCTAAATGTGAAGTTGATAGAGCAATATCTGCATTGCGAACAACAGAAATTATTGTTTTAAATTTTATATTATAATTTAAAAAAATTTCTTCAGCATATTCATGAACAATTTTTTCAATTAATATAAATCGTTTTTCATCTTCACTAGGATAAAACACCCTATCCAAAAATTGTGGGATAGGGACAGACCCATATATTTCTTTCCCATCATATTCCATAATTAACATTAGATTTAACTTTTTATTTGATAAATGAGGGAATGGATGATGTATATCGATAATTTGCGGAGATATTATAGGAAGAATATCCTCTAGGAAAAACTTTTTAACATTTTTCAATTCATTTTTAGTTAAATCAGAAAAATTCAAATCATAAATTCCTTCTTTTTGTAATTCATCGTTAAGTTTCTCAAAATCATTGTCTTTCTTTTTGTACAATATTTTGCAACGGTTATAAACTGCATCTAGTTGTTCTTGGGGTGTCCATCCAGTTTTATTGTCTTTTTGTTTCTTTTTAACAAGAGATAAGTCATAAATAGATCCACATCTTACCATGAAAAATTCGTCTAAATTACTGGTAAAAATTGATATAAACTTTAATCTTTCTAATAGCGGAACATTAGAATCTTCAGACTCTTCTAACACCCTTTCATTGAAATTTAACCAAGATAATTCTCTATTTTGAGTGTAACTATAATCAAGATTTTTCATTTCATATCCCTCATAATTTCATCATACAAATATCCTTCTCTAATACCATAATTGCTTATTTGAATTTTATTACACTTGAAATAAGAGACTATACTTTTAATAATCAAAATGCCTGGAATAAAAGTATGAGTTCTTGAAGGTTTCACCTTCAATATTTTGTGATATGTTTCTTCAATATTCTCTTTTAATTCATCTTCTATGATTTTTAAAGACTTTGGAGATATAAAATCTCCATTTTTCTCTATATCTAATGATTCAATCATTTCTTTTGAAGTTCTAAAAGTTCCCCCAACTCCACAAATAAATCTTTCGTCATTTTTAAGATATTTTTTGCATGATTCATTTTTTTTAATAGAGGATTTATCTAATTCATAGAGGACTCTCTTTTCAATTAATCTTTTTTCTCTCTTACTTGGAAGTAACTTTGAGACATATTCTTTATAAATCATTAATGATCCGAGGGGAATACTGTAACAACTTTTAACCTTTTTTTTATTAAAAAAAACTATTTCAGTACTTCCTCCACCTATATCAACTAAAATTCCACTGTTCATTTTCAATGATTTTTTAGCTCCTATGAAACTTAGCTCACCTTCTTTTTCACCAGATATTAAATTAATGTTAATATTTGCACTTTTTTCAATCGTTTCAATCACTTTTGACCTGTTTTTAATATTTCTAAGAGATGCAGTTGCAAAAAAGCTGAAATTTTTAATTTTTAGAATTTTTAAGTCATTTTTCAATGTTTTAAGGACTAATATGGTTTTTTCGATACCTTCTTCACTCAAGATCCTATTTTTTACATACATTGCTAGACCTAATTTCTCTTTTTTTGAAATTAAAAGTTTAAACTGATGATTTTTATAAACATAAACATTGAGCCTGACAGTATTTGAACCAATATCTATTACTCCATGAATCATGCTTTTTACCTAAATTCATATTCGTTTTATTTTAGTTCGTTTTATTTGTAAATTATTATTAAGTCTTATTTGGTAATGATATCGTGTTTTTCAGTTGTGTATTATATTTGTCAATATTACATTATTTTATAAAAAATAATTATATATAAATTTTTTTATTTAGTGAATTTTAATTCACAAAATATGAACTAATATAATATTCATAAGATTGTACTTAATGGGTTTTAAATTTTAAAAATAAAAAATCAAAAGAAGTTCGCATAATGTGAAAAGTAAACAATATATTAATTCCCTTTTGAATATTTTAATAAAAAATTTAAATAGCTATAAATATGTTTACTAATAATAAATTAATGATAGCAGTTTATGATATTTACTAATCATAAAAAAATAATTTTATTTTCATGGGCTTGTAGCCTAGTCTGGAAGGGCGTAAGACTCCTAATCTTAAGATCGAGGGTTCAAATCCCTCCAAGTCCGTTTTTTTATATTATTTTAATTTTTATAATATTTTTTATTCACTTTTAAAATTTTCTTTTTTGTCTTTTCTCATAATTGGTATCTCTTTATTTTCATACCATTTCTCAAAACTAAAAAATTTAATTGGGTGATGAACTTTAATGGCACTATTAGGACATAAATATATGCAACGCATACATAAACCGCAATGAGTTTTAAAACGAATTCTTTTTTGATTAACAATTATGTTTTTGTTAGGGCAATTTTGAACACAATCCATACACAAATTGCAATTTTTATTAGTATACAAAAATTTACCCATCCATTTGGCTTCTGAAGTTTCTAAACGCCCAATAAAAGTCAAAATTTTAGCTATAAATCCACTTTTTTCTTGATAGCTTATATGATTAATAATTTCAAATACTGCTTGTGGTATATCATTATTTACCTCTTCAAGAAGTTCAATTACTTGTTTTTCGTCATGTTTAATAATAAAGTTATTGGGCATGGCAAATTGTCTAAAATAAAAAATATTGAATCCTTTTTGAGTTAAAATATTAATCAGTAAATTTGAAGAAGCAAAATTCATTGGATTGTATTCACCACATGTATTAATGATAAATGTTTTAATACCATCTACTTTTGGCAACTTTTTAACAAAGTCAACCACTATTTTTGGAGTATTGAAAGAATGAATTGGATTAGCAACACCAATCATATCATAATCATCAAGTAGAATATTTTCTATTTGGACATCTTCAATATTATGAATATCAAATTCTATGTTCTGTTTTTCAAATTCATACTTAATTTTTTCCGTTACATATTTTGTCATACCAGTACCAGAAAATAGAAAAATACCTACTCTTTTCAAGATTAGTACCTCCCATAAAATAATTCTAAGTTACTAACTATAGTCTTTTACCTAAAGATTTTCACCAATTTTATTTCTAATCTTTTTCACGAAAAAATCTTTTAAAATTCTTTAAAACATAAATTAAAAAGTTATTATAAAAAATATATAAAATTTCCAATTTTTATATATGTAACAAACTTTTGGTAAAACAGTATAATATAACTATAGTGCTATTTAATAAATAGTTTTTTTTAAATTGAATTTTATAAGACTCAAACAGTCATTATTGATTTCTTTTTCATAAATTTTTTATTATATTAAAATACACTAATGTTGAGTTATCAGTACCTAAATTTATATATGAGTTTTTATAGTTCAAATCCCTCAAAACTAGGCCTTGCATTAAATAAAAATAAAAAGAGTAATATATATAATAAAAACATATTATAATAAAAATATAATTGTGATATTGAGGAGAAGTAGATAGTATGTTTGTACCACCTAATTGGTTTGAAGGCTGGTTAATACAGTTTGGAATTCTTATATTAATTCCATTAATTATAGCTATAATCATAGGATTAATAATTAAGAGAAAAAAAGATAATAAAGGATTAGGGATTCTTAGTATTGGATTATCTTTCATTATATTAATTATTATCATGTTCCCTATAAGTAGTGTATTTTGGCATTATACTTATGAAATTCCATCTGTTCAAGAAAAAATAATCACAGTTCAAGAATGGCAACCTAAAGCGGGAATTGAATATAATAAAGAAGGCATGATGATAATAGATAACGCTGGTCAATTAATGTTAATTACAACAGAAGGTGAAGGATTTTTTAATGAAGAAAACTTTTTATTCCAAAAATTTAACACGAGAGATATATTCAATGACTTAAAGATCAACGGCACATATAAAATTAAATTTATGGTTGGAGAAATGGATTTAATAGTGGATTTCCCAATATATTATCAGTAGAAAAAGTAATAGATGAAAATAACACAACAAATAATAAATATAGTGATTATTTCGGCGCTAAAATGTCTAAAAACTAATAAACAGTTTAATATGGTTCTTAATTATTTAGCTATAGAAAAAAATTAAATATATAAAACTGATAAAACCATAAAATAATAAAATAGATAAAAACGGATAAAATAGATTAAAAATTAATCTCAAGATTAAAGGTTCAAATCCCTCCAAGTCCGTTTATAATATTAATATATTTTTAAGTGTTATTTTGTGTTAAAATGTTTTTACCATGCATTTATTTCTTAAATTTAATTTTATAGGGAAACTCTTAAATTAACTTTCTATATTCAAAAGTAATCCTATAATTTTAAATCCTTTTGTTGTAAGCAGATATTCTTGATGGTCGTGTTTTTGAAAAATTAAATCATTTTTTTGTAATTTATCTATATGAAAAATCAAATTCCCTCCTTTTAAATTAGTCAAACTAGAAAGAGATGAAAAACTTTTAGGTTCAAAGGCAAGAGATTTCAAAATTTGTAACCGTTTTTCATGTGATATAGGGCTTAAAACACTTTGCACGAGTTTTTTTTCATTTAAATCTGAAATTTTTTTTTCATCTTCTTTTTTTTGATCATCATAAAGTTTTATGGATTTGATTAATCCTACATGATTTTCAAAGATATTGGAAACCTCATTAAAACATACATCACATTCTTCTTTTTGTTTATTTCTTTTAATTTTTTCAAATTCATTTTTACTCTCATTTATTCGTTTATTTGATATATTATCTGGGTTTAAATGATCAGTATGCTTTTTTAAGTATTTTTTAAAAACGTTTTTGCATTGTTCCTTCATATCGCAGGGATTTACCATTCTTTTTTCTAATTCAGGGTCAATTTTATCAAGCATATATCCATTCATAGAATAAATAAATTCATTTTTCAGATTTGAATACATAAAATTCAAATATTCTTCGTTAGACTTTTCTTTTATGTTTTTAAGGTCTTTTTGAATATCATTGATAAGATCTTTGATTTCAAATATTGTATCTTGGTTTTGGTATCTATTTTCATTATTAATTTTTTGAGAATCTTTTTTTTGATTTCTTTTTATATTCATTTTTCTTCTCCTGTCGTGATGTGGATAATTCTAAAATTAACAATTTTTTCATAATATGATTTGAATCAAGCATGATTTTTTGGTCATATGAATATATTTAGGTACATTTTTATGACGAAAAAGTATATATTTATATTCATTTGATATTTATAACTATAGAACATTTAAAATTTTCTATAAAATTGAAAAATAATTTTAGGTTTTGTTTGTTCTATAAAATAATGTAAAAAAAATGAAATAGGTGAAAAAATGTCTGTAAAAGAAGATATTCATAATCAAATTGTTGGAGCATTAGAAGGGGCTAAATTCCCTATAAAAACACCAGATGAATTATTTGATGCATTGCCAGATGGTCCAAATACAACTTGCAAATCAGGGGATGTTATTTTAAAAGCATCTGATGCTGGAGAAGTTTTGTCTGCAAATGATTTTCCATTTGAATCAGCTGAAGATGTAGCTTCAACAATTGTAAATAAAGCAGGTCTTTAAAATTATTTATTTTTTTTATTTTTTTCTTATTTTTTTTTATATTGTATAATAATTATCTAGCTCATTATATTATTTCGAATAAATGTTTAAAATTAAAAAATAATCATTTTAATTAAAATATGTAAAAAATATTAAAATCAAATTCAAAATTCAATCAAAATATTAATCTTAAGATTGAAGGTTCAAATCTCTCCAAGCCTGTCTTTTATTTTTTGTCAGAAAAAATGAAAATAAATATGTAGTAATATTTAAATAGATATCTATTAAAATTATAAATATGAATAAACCTCTATTAAGATTTGATAAAAAACTATCAATTATTTATTTTACAATAATTTTTATTGTAGGAGTTTTTATATCATTATATTTATCTAATATTAATTTATTAGTATTTCTTTTCATGATTAGTATATTTGTTTTATTAATAATACAATTATATAAAGACACCATTATTCCAAAAATTCCTAAAATAACCTTCTTATTATATGTTATAATATTAATATTGTTGATAACCATTTTATTTATTCTTTCAAGTGGAATATTATGGTATTTTTCATTTTTTATTCCATTTGTAATGGCTTACATATATAATTGGATTGAAGATTATTATAATGAAGATATAGATAATTCTATTAGATTTAAATATTTTAGAAAAAATGTATTATTAGTTATTGTTATGGGAGGATTAATTTCATTATATTTCCTAATTTTCATATTATTAACTTTATTACCCAGTTCATTTAATTAATCATTTTTAATCTTAAAATCAAAGGTATAAATCCCTCCAAGTCCTTTTCTTTTTTTAAATATTTTCATTTTAATAAAATTTTTTGAACCTGATTTATATCCATTTCTAGTTAAAAATTAAAATAATACTTTTCATTTGCTAACTAAAGATATTTAAATATTAATTTGTAATCTTAGTATACAATTGAATATTTTGTATTTATATAATATTCTTTTAGACAAAATATTGGAGAGATTTAATGAAAGTACATGAAGTAAAATCAATTAAAACTAACAATTTCAATGATGATGTTACAAAAATCATGGATTTGTGGCAAGAAGTAATGATAAATTATAAGGATTACACTGGTAATTGGTATGGTATTTACCATGAATTTGATAGTGATTTTAAGGGAGATTATACATTAAGCATTTGTAATGATAATATTTCTAGTAGTGAAAAAGAAATAGTAATTGATGATGATAAGAAATATAAAATTTTTGAAGTAGATTCTGACAATGATATATCTACAGTATGGCAAAAAATTTGGGATTTAGAAGAAAAAGGATTATTAAAACGGAATTATGTAATTGATTATGAAAAATATTCTAATGGTGAAATAACAATTCATATTGGATTAAAATAAATAAAAAAACTAATTTTAAGATATAGGGGTTTTAAATCCATCTATACATCTTTTGATATTAATAATTTAATTTTATTTTTTAAATATAATTCTATTAATATTTATAAAATATTAGTTTTCATAACCTCTTAGATAAACTATATTTTATTGCATTTAAAAATAAGAAATATACATAGAATTATAACAATATAATATATATTTAATACAATATATATGGTTTTACTTAAAAATTTGAAAGGAGAGTTTAAAAATGAGTAATGTAATTGATTTGGTTTCATTTAAATTGAAAGAAGGCGTTTCTGAAGAAGAGTTTTTATTAGCATCAGAGGAACTTAATGTGAGTTTTTTATCTTTGCAAAAAGGTTATATATTCAGAAAGTTATTGAAAAAAGAAGACACTTGGACAGATCTAGTTTTATGGGAAACAATAGATGATGCAAATGCAATGAGAGCTTCAGAAGAAATACATCACAATACTCTGTCTTATTTCGATTATATTGAAGAAAACAGCTGTGAATTTATACAAGATCTAGCTGTTGTAAAAAGCTATTAATATGTGTTTTGAGAGGAAATTAAATGAAAATGTAGTTAATATCTTTGAAATATTTGAAAACTATGGTTTAAAAATTTGAGGATAATGGTTAAGGAGTAATGAAGATGAGTAGGCATGAAAAATTACAATTAAGAGATTCTAATGAAATACCAACAGCTGAATTGTTAGAGAAAACACTAGGTGACAGTTACCTTGCATACGAAACATTCCAAGAAGCATTACCTGATTTAGACATAGAACAAGAATGGCAATGGTACAAGCCATACAAGGCATGGTTTGCAAAAGGACAACATTGGTGGACAACATCAAGAGGAACAAAAAAAGAGAAAAACCTCTATTGGCTTCATGTTTATGGAGGTTGCTTTGATATAGCTATTTGGTTCACAGAAAAAGACCGTACAGAATTGCTAAAAGCTGATGTGAGTGAAAAAACAAAACAACTGATAGATGAAGCAAAGCCAAAGGGTAAGCTGACCACTTTCCCAGTGATGTTCGACATAAAGAATACTGAACTACTTGAGGATATTTACACATTAATAGAGTGTAAAAAAAGATTAGAGTGTAAATAGATGAGAACTATGAAAAAAAATGTAAATACAAATAATGATTTAAGGAAAATAGATTGATATGATTTAAGGAAAATAAATCAATATATTAAACAAATGGAATTAAAAAAATATTAAATAAAAAATACTAAATAAAAAAAATAAAGGATAAAAGAATAAATTATCCTCAAAAAAGTTTATAATTAAAGTTTCCTTTTTCTAGCTAAAGTTAAACTAAACAATAATATTAATAACATTGCTATTAAGGGGATTCCTGTTTTTTTCATAGATGCATTGGCAGTAATCTGATTGTTATCTGGTTTTTTACTGATGTTATTATCTGTAAGCTGATTATTATCTGTTTCGTTGTAGTTATCATCTCTGATATCTTGACTGTTGTCAACACTAAAAGTCCCACTTTTAACAAAACCTTCATGTGAAGAATTTCCAGCCCAGCTAACATAAACATTATAAGTACCAGAAGCAGTTGGAGTATGATCTAAAACCCACCCACCATTACTATCCGTAGTTACAGTAACTGTATTGCTGTTAATAGTAATTTGTATCTGAATTTTAGCTAGGGCATTTCCGCTACCATCAGTTGCAACACCTTTAATAACAGTTTTTTTAGTGCCAAAAGTATTATCTGCACTAATTGTAGAGTTAGTCACGAATTTATTACTAACAGTGAAATTAGAACTATTGGTGAAACCATTATGGCTAGAGTTACTTGTTAAACTAACAGAGACACTATATGTTCCAGGAGTTGTTGGAGTATGGGGTAAAGCCCATTCACCATTGCTATTGGTAGTTACAGTAACTGTGTTGCTGTTAATAGTAACTTGTATTTGGATATTAGCCAAAGGATTTCTGCTACCATCAGTTGCTACACCCTTAATAAGAGTTTCTTGACCAACAAAAATGTTATCAGTATTAATTGTGGAGTTTGTCACGAATTTATTACTAACAGTAAATGTTGTACTATTAGTAAAACCTTCATGTGTAGAATTTCCAGCTAAGCTAACTGAGACACTATATGTTCCGGCAGTTGTTGGAGTATGGGGTAAAACCCATTCACCATTGCTATTGGTAGTTACAGTAACTGTGGTGCTGTTAATAGTAACTTGTATTTGGATATTTGCCAAAGGATTTCCACTACCATTAGTTGCTACACCTTTAATAAGAGTTTCCTGACCAACAAAAATGTTATCACTACTAATTGTAGAGTTAGTGTATATTTTTGTAAGAGGAGTAATACTTATGTTTAAGTGAATGTTTTCATAATCAGAGCTTGCTTTAATAATGTAATGTCCTGATAAACTAAAAATTCTTGAATGAAGATTTCTAGCATCACCTAAAGGTTCATTAACAACAGTACTATCTGGAAGAGTCCAAATTACATTAGCAATAAAGTAAGGAAGACCACTAGTATCAACAATAGTTCTACTCTTAGTACTATTATTAAGAAGTACAAGTTGATAAGTCAAATTAAGAGAATCACAAGTTTGACTAGTTGTGTTATTTACAATTGTTGCGAAATTATTTGCAGACAATTCAACAACAAACCAATTAGCTAAAGTCATACCACTAATTCTTGGAGTATTATTACCCCACCAATTTAAATTAGCATTAATGGTATTGAGACTTGCTGGAACATATAATCCCCAACCAGTAGGAGTATTAGTTAAAATACGGTTATAATTAATAGTAATATTGTCAGAAGACAATACAGCATAATTAAGGAACCGAATCCCATAATCTCCAAAAATATTATTACCAGTAATAAGAATATCAGTTAAATTAGAACTAGTGGCAATGTTGAAATACAAACCTGCAGGACCAGTACTATTAATAGTATTGTTAATTAATTCTAAACCATTGAAATTATTCAGAGGAATAGTTGGCCATTGTTGCCAGGTTATAATATTCATACCATTACTTCCAAGACTAGTGATATTATTATCGAAAAATCTTAATAAAGTATTGTTACTGTTATATTCAGTTAATTCAACACTATGTCCAC
>Ga0082212_10002979_pt1 | contig 24252 bp, 28 predicted proteins | sample TergutNt197P3_FD_71548 | JGI IMG/M metagenome (GOLD analysis project Ga0082212, IMG submission 71548) | Neocapritermes taracua P3 segment gut microbial communities from Petit-Saut dam, French Guiana - Nt197 P3 | ecosystem: Host-associated > Arthropoda: Insects > Digestive system > Gut ... | reverse complement strand
TACCTCCTAACTCCTGAATCAAGCGTGGCCGTCAAAGAACCCTGTTTGTTTTTTTCTCTCCTGCGCGGTTTTACCGTCGCCGCCGTAAAAATTGTTAAGCGGATCTTCCGAATCCACCATGATGTCTATCATGGCGTCGGTATACTCGATGTGGGCTTTGATCAGCTCGCGGTTTTCCTTGTTCAGGTCCGTGTGCTGCTTCAGCAGTGAGTTAAGCTGCGTCTGCATCGCTCTTATCGTTTCACGCTCTTCCGGTTCCGCCCGCTCAATTATGGCGCTTATGGTGATATCATTATCAGGCAGCCCGAATTCAGCCGAGATAGCCGGATTCATCGCCGCCCGCTTTTTTTCGATAGCGTTCAATTTTGACAGGAGGCGCATCTCCTGCCTTACGATATCCTCCAGTTGATGCGCTTCGCCGCTGACAATGATCCGGCGTTCTTCCTGCGACAGTTCCAGCATACCCTCGAGCAGAGCTTTCTGTTCGATAAGCAGGCTGTTGAGTTCTTCAAGCGACTGCCTCATCGACGAAGGACGCTCTCAAGTATTTTATCGGCGACTTTGTCGCTGCTCACGCTGTACTCCCCGTTCCTGACGGCGCTCGTGACGTTGGCTATATGCGCGCGCTCTTCCGGCGTGCGAGTTTCCATCGCTTCGCGCGCTTCCTCCATAGCTTTTGAGAAGCTGAGCGCTTCCTCGGAGAAAGTGACCTCGTCGCGCTTGCCCGCAACTTTTTTCACACCCGAAACCGGTTTAGCCGCCTGATAGCTTTTCAGGATATTCGGATTCAATATCGGATTGATCTTCATTCTGCTCCCACCTTCAAATGTCTTTCCGCTTCTATTTGTTATTCATCTTTGCCGAGCCCCGGAACGGCGCGTCCCTTTTTTGCTGCTGCGCGGACGCCGTCTTGTTTGCGCCTGCCGATATGCTCCTGTCCATCGTCATCGCGAGGTGCGCTTTGCAATCGGCGCACATCTTACCGGTGCTGATAGGTTTTTTACATATCTCGCAGTATAGCAGGCTGCCGCCCGACGGGTCTTCGACTATGAGCCTGCCCTGCTTCAGGAGGTACAGGATGTGTTGTTTCGGAACGCCCGTTTCCTCGGCGACTTTATCGACGTCGGCCTTTTTGTTCTCGTATATATAATCCCTGACGACGACAAAATCTTCGTCCAGCTTTGTCAGGCATTCAACGCAGACTTTCCCGCCTATGCTCTGGAACGGTTTTTTGCATAAAGAACACTGTATTATATTCACTCAGTCATCCTCCGTTATCGTTATCTTCTGAGATTATTCGCTATGCCTTCCATGTCGTCCGCCGTCCTGAGCGCCCGCGACGCAAGCTGGAATACTCTTTGCGTCCTTATAATGCGCGTCATTTCCTCGGACAAACTTACGTTAGAAATTTCGAGCGTCCCCTGCCATAAGCGCGCTTTGCCGGCTATCATTTTTTCACCGGACGCTTCGCTTTCGGCGTAATTCCCACTACCTGCCGACAACAGCCCGGTCAGGTTCCTGAATGTATATAACCCCAGCCTCACGGCGGTCTCTTCCTGACCGATGAAAAAGATCATCGTACCGTCATTAAGTATGCTTACTTTATCTGTGCCGTCGGGGATGCGGATCCTCGCGCCGTTCGCGTCGTGAATAAAATACCCGTCGCCGTTTGTAAGGTAGTAACCGTCGCCGACGCGCCCCATTTCAAAGGAGCCATTCCTGGTATAGATCAGGTTGCCGTCAAGGTCTTCCAGTTCGAAAAAGCCCTCGCCCTCGATCGCGGCGTCGAGATCCCGCCCGGTAGTTTGCATAGCCCCGGTCCGGTAATCCTTAGTTATGCCGGCTATCAGTACGCCGTGGCCCTTTTGCTGGTTGCCCTCAGGCTCCGGAGTCCTTGGTAATGCCGGGATATATCCCGACGTGTAAAGCGCGTCTTTAAAGTCGAGCCTCTCGCTTTTATACGCGGCGGAGTTGACATTCGCGATGTTGTTCGCTATCGTGTCCAGCCGGGCTTGCTGGTGCCTGAGGCCTGTGGCGGCAATCATCACTGCTTCATACATTAGCGTAATCTCCCGATCTCATTGACCGCTTTGCCGACGATTTCGTCTATCATAGTCAGCATGCGCTGGTTTGATTCGTATGTCCTGTATACCGTTATCATGTCCACCATTTCGCGCGCTATATCGACATTAGAGGTTTCCAGATACCCCTGAAGTATTTTATACGGGTTTGCGGCGGCAAGCGGGTCTTCCAGCGAATAGTATAGGTTGCTGCCCTGTTTTCTGAGTTGTCCGTTGTCGGCGAACGAAGCAACCCTGATCGAGTCTACGTACCGCCCGTCTATCGTCACATCGCCGTATTCGCTGACGTGGAAATTCAAACCGCCGACATATATGGGGCCGTTATTCCCGAGCAGCAAGTGCCCCTCGCCGTCTGTGAGGTAACCTGCCTGGTCGATGTAAAAAGCGCCGCATCTGGTGTAACGTTCGCCGTCTTCAGTCAGTACGACGAAAAACGCGTCGCCTATCAGCGCCAGATCCGTCGTGCGTTCCGTGCCCTCGAGGGCGCCTTCTTCAAAGTTTATATAGAGCTGGTCTATCTGCGTCCCTAAGTTCAGCGGGCCTGCGATGAACGTATGTCCGACGACATGATTGTCTTTTATGCGCCTGATCATGACTTCGTCGAAGCTGTGCGATACAAGATGCTCTTTTTTATAACCTGTTGTGTCGGCGTTGGTTATGTTATGCGTGATGTTCTCCATCAGCCTGCGCTGGAGGAGCATGCCTGTCCCCGCTATGTATTGACCTCGTACCATTGCGTTACCGCCTTTTCTCTCTTCCCGGCCGCGTTTACCTTGTGAATCGCGCGCAAAGCCGCGGAAATACCTTTTCCTATTCTAAATATCGTATTTTTGAGCGTTTTACTTTATAGTTTTTCAACAAAATTCTCCATAAAAAAAGCGGGCGATTGATAATCGCCCCTACGAACCTCCGGTTGTGTTATCCTACGCAACTCCATTGGCATTAAGGCGTCGGCTAAGGTATCAAATAGCAGCACATGCCGCAAACCGCACGGGATTCTTCGCAAGCTCAGAATGACACTTGATCAGTTGCTGCCCGGCTCCTGATGCAGGCGGTCAAAGGCCGCCTTTACTTTTTACGTGTCAAGCCAATCACAAGTTTGACTTCGTTTTGAGTAATGCTCAGTTCCCTTGCTATCTGGGCGTCCGTCTTGCCTTCTTCCGCAAGTGCGAGGATGGCTTCTTTCCTGGCTTGCTTGGTCGTCGTCTCTTTCATTTCCGCCGCCGCTTCCTCCGCCGTCTCGTCAAACAGGCGCTGGAATACCGCTCCGTTATCGGCGCCGACAGGCGGTTCCGGGCTTATCAGCGTATCGCGCTTCACTATCCTCTCCGCACGGGAGATAACGTCGCCGGCCGCCCTCATACGGCCCGGGTCGATCCTTTCGGCCCTCGGCAGTTTCTCAAAATGCTCCGCTTTTGCCGGTTCGGGGGCCGCCTCGGCTTTCATCGCAAGCAAAGCCTCTCGCTTTACCGCTCGGAGCTCATACTCTTTTATTTCATCTATCGCCGCTTTGACCTGGTCGTTGAAGTCTTCCATGATGCTTTCGACTGTCTGGTAAAGCTGCAGGATTTTTGTTTCCCTCTCGTCAAGAAGTTGACGCCGGCTTTTCACATTAGAGAAAAGCACCTTGGCTAATATCGCGATCAGGCATATCAGCCCCGCAATGAATAAGGCAAACGCGTAATACTCAATTCCCATATGATCTAAATCCTTATGTCTATTATATGTTTTTCAGGCGGGACAAGATTCCCCGGATCGAGTTCGTCGTCCGTGCCGCTTTCGCCGGAGCCGGTCCCCGCTTCGCCCCCATAGGCGTTGCCGGAGCCGCCCTCCACGTCGGACCGTATCTTGTCCATCTCGGTCTCAGACATTTTAGCCACTTTCGACTGATCCTGCGCGTCAGTGACTTTGGACTGGTACGCCATATGGTCCTGCAGTACTTCGGGCCTTTTCTGCAGGGCGCTGGTATCCCTGGCGCTGTCCGGCAGCCTCGATATCATTATCTGTGTGTCTATACCCTTGATCGACACTAAAATCCCCCCTGTGCGGGCGGTTACAGGCCGCCCCTTCGAAATCAACCTCCGGTCTGCAAGAGTCCACAGGTCTTCCCTGCATAATAACCCGTAACTCCCGTCTCCTAACCCGTAACTCCCGTCTCCTAGCTCCTAACTCCTAACTCCTAACTCCTAACTCCTACTTGCTTATCTCGCACGGGCCGTAGACTACTTCGCCCTCTTTGTGCCTGAACGTCGTAAACTGTATCTCGTTATTGACCTTGTAAACGTCGGACGCGATTATTATTCTGGCCCCCGGGAACACCGTTTCGAGCACATGAACTTTGCCGCTCGTCGCGTGTTCGACCTCATACCTGAGGTCGCTCAGCTCATCGTTGTGCTGCTGTATCGTTATTTCATTGTTCCGCCTGTTCTCCGCGCCGGAGCGGGCCAGTTTGTCCCACGTCTCCGGATCCATTTTGTCTTTTGTGCTGCCGAGATATACGTCGAGTTGATCCAGTTTCACCAGATCACCCGCAAGTTTCTCCAGTTCTTTTTCCAAAACCTGGATACGCTCCCGTTTACCGGGCATAACGCCGACTTCTATCTCTGTGTTTGCGTGCGCCACCGAGCCTATAGAGGTCGCGACTATATCGTTTGCCGCGCCGACATGCCCGCCTATTATACACCCGCGCCTGCCCTTCGCGGTCACAGAGCCTCCGGCGGCGAGGGTGCTGTGGATACACGCGTCGAGCGTTATCGAACCGTCGGCTATCACAGTACCCCTCTCGACATACATTACCGTTACGGAACCGCCGGCTTCGATCCTGCCCTTGTCGGAGCCTTGCATTCCGCCCTTTATTTCAACGCTTCCCTCGGCTATGATCGTCGACCCTTCCATGGTCCCGCCGATTATGACGCCGCCTCCGGCCTTTATAACATGGCCCGCCCTGACGCTGCCGGAAATATGCACGCTCCCGTCAAATTCGATGTTTCCGACGCTGAGGTCGACGTCGCCGTTTATCTTGTAGACGTTTGAAACATTGACGCTGCCGTGTACAAACTCGACCATACCCGAGTATTTCGAACGCATTTCCGTCTTTTCTTCGTTTATTTCTACATTTTTCCCTTTCGGGAGGTTGACGTCTTTTCCGGGTTTCTGCGGGATCTCTTTGCCTTTCACCGTCATCCCCGGCGTGCCTTCGGTCGCCAGTATCCTCGTTACGAGCAGTTGGTTCTCCTCGACTGGTACATAGAGGTCGAGCTGTCTGTAATCCACCCTGCCTCCGCCTATCTCCCTGGGCCTGCCGGTTCTTTCGTCCGTTGAAAATTCAAATACGAGCCTCCCGTTTTCGCCGTCGACAGGATGTGTTATTTGCGCGATCTGCACCCTCTTGTCGTATTTTTTCTCTTCAAGGATATGGTTGAGGATGCTCTCGTCCAGCCCGCTTACGACCCCCGCTTCGGCTATCTTCTGCTTTGCGGCTTCAACCCCAAGCGACAATCCTCCCGGCTCGGGCGGGAGCAGTTTCGCCCACGCTTCCGTATCATGCTCGTTTATTTCTACGACTATTTCTTCGCCGTATCTGATCTCATTTTGCGGCGGGGCTATTTTCGTCCGACCGCCGATCCTTACTGAAAGCAGCGTTTGAACGGCGGGCAAATCCAGGCCCGTGATCGTTTTACGGCTGATATGCTGCGCAAGCGCGCTCCGGTCGATAGGCTGGCCTTCGCCGCGCTCTTTGTATACCTCAAGGTAAACCCCGTCTTCTTCATAGTAGATGCCATAGGCGGCGTTTGCATATTCTCCCGGCGGCCCCGAAAACGCGAGTATCTGGCAGATTGCGCCGTCCCCGCCGCTTACTTCTTCAAATACCAGCAAATCCTTATTGCATCCGAAGAAAGTTTCCGCCTTTGCTTCCGCCGCTTCGCGGTCCTGAGCTGTAAAATATTTTGCTTTCATATGAGCATCCCTCTCTCGTTATAAAACAAAATGAATAGTGACCCGGTATTACGCAACCCCCGTCTCCTAGCTCCTGGCCCCTAGTCCCTGATATCTACACGACTTTTTCCAGTTTTACCCGCATTTTTGTCAGTACTTTTGAGTGGATCTGCGAGACGCGGGACTCCGTTACCTGTAAAATATCGGCAATCTCTTTCAGCAGCAGACCCTCGTAGTAATAGAGCGTTATGACAAGCCGCTCTTTATCGGGTAGCGTGTCGATCACCTCGATGATCTGCTCTTTTTTTTCTTTTCTGAGCAGCTCGTCCTCGGGAGTGTTTTCGTCCGGGTTTTTTATCTCTGATTCCGGGTTGCCCGAACTAAGCGCGTCCTCAAAGTTGACAAGGTTGAACATATGCGTCTGGTTCAGTATCTTGTGTACCTGTTCGACCGGCATATTAAGCGAATCCGCCACAGCCCTGTCCGCAGGTTTTCCCGGATTTTGGTTCTCAAACGCTTCGTACGCGTTTGTGATAGCGCTGATTTTCTTTCTCAGGCTCGGCGACGCCCAGTCCTGCGATCGCATATAGTCGAGTATCTCGCCGCGTATGCGTGAAACGGCGTATGTTTCGAATTTGACTTCGTGCTTAAGCTCATATTTATCGACCGCGTCGATGAGCCCCAACATCCCGCAGCTCACCAGGTCGTCATATTCGTTGTAATTATTGTATTTCGGCATCATCCTTCTGACGATCCATTTTACAAGGTAGCCGTAGTTCAGTAACAACCGGTTTTTCACTTCGATATCGCCGGTATTTTTATATTCTATCCATAATTGTCCAAGCTGTTCGGGATCCAGTCTGGTTCTTTCGTCTGATTCAACCATATCGTCGTCGCGGACTCCTAACTTCTGACGGACGATTGTTAATCGCTCCTGCAAAAAACGTCGTAACCCTCGTCTCCTAACTCCTAACTCCTAACTCCTAACTCCTAATCTCTCGTCTCAGTTGCTTCTGCTGCCCGGCCAGAACGTACTTAGACAGGTAATCGTGCATGCTGTTCGTCTGCCCGATGAATTTCACTCCGATGCAATGCCTGCTTATGTGCCGTTCCGGGATCGACCTTACGACCTCCGCGCCGACTATAAACGGAACCGACGCCCGGGTTTGCTCGTTGAACAGAGGCTGCAGCAGGATTTTCCCGTTTGGCTCGTATTCCCTTCTGACCACAAGCGCGAGCCCTGATACACTGATGTCTCTCGCGCCTGCCGTTTCCAGCGCGTCCGGCTCTTTGCCAACTGCCGGTACCGGCGGTATCAGCGCAGGGTTTTCACCGGCAGGGTTTGCATCGGGTGTATTTTCCGCGTATAGGCTTTCCCCGGCTTGCGTCTCCGCGTGTTCGTATACTATTACTTTCAGGTTGACGGGCAACCGGTACGCCCCGCGCCTTTGGTATTTGCGCGGCCTCGTTTCCTGGTGCAGCCATATATAGCGTATCTCGCCTTTTTTCTCAAAACCCAGCACCCGCATATACGTGGCGTATATACCCGACTCCCGGGAAAAATGTACTGTGAACGCGTCGCCTTTATGGAAGATGACAGGTATCCTTTCGTAACTTGGCATACCGACAAGGAACAGCCCGTTCCCTGTCATGTCTTCGACCATCGTTTTATAAGAACGTCCTTCGTCGCTGACTATTTCTATCTTATCGCCTACAGCGATCATATCTTCGTCATGCCGCATTCAGCCACCCATATATCCTGAGCATCGGGACGCTGGAGGCGCCGTTCCTGCAACGCAACCCCCGTCCCCTAACTCCTAACTCCTAACTCCTACCCCCGCCTGTCGCCGAGCATACGGTAGAAAAGCCGCGACAGGAGGTTCTCCGTCTCTTTTTCCGCAGGCAAGTCGAGCAAGGTCCTCGAAATCTGGCTGATCGATTGTGCGGTCGCGCAATCCGGGTCGCTCATTGATATCGGCACCTGCCTTTTTATGGACAGAGGCACGTTATGGTCGTACATTATCAGTCCGAGCGGGTTGATATTTTTCCCCAAATGCCTGCCTATGACTTCGGTAAACCCTTCCGATACCCTTTGCGCTTCCTTTCTGGTCTCACATTTGTTCACAAGCAAATGCAGCGGATGCGAGTTATCGCGCTTCATGATGGTTTTCACAAGAGCGTAAGCGTCAAGGATCGCCGTGGGCTCCGTCGTCGTAACGATTATCGTTTCAGACGACGCGAGTATCATCTGGAGGATATTGTCATTTATCCCGGCTCCGTTGTCAATTATAATCATATCTATCGGCGATTCGAGCTGCACCAAGCTTGAAAGCAAGCCTGAAAGCTGTTCCTCATCCATATTGAGCAGTTCGTTCATCCCCGATCCGCCTGATATGAATCGTACGCCTTCGTGCCCGAGCTGGATTATTTCCGATACCGATTTTTCCCCCCTGAGGAAGTCGCTGACGTTGTGTTTTGACGTGACGCCGAGCATAATGTCTATGTTGGCAAGGCCAAAGTCGGCGTCGACTACGAGCACGCGGACGCCAAGCCGGCTCAGCGCGACCGCCAGGTTGACGGATATGATCGATTTACCGACCCCGCCTTTTCCGCTCGCTACAGAAATGACTCTGATCTCCTGTTTTTTACTTACAAGTTCTCTTAATTTGTCGGCTTGATCCGGCACTGATCATACTCCTTCGGCGGGCGGATATGTAATCCGCTCCTGCTGTTTTTGCTCATCGGCGGGCGGATATGGAATCCGCCCCTAAAACGTAACCCCGTATCCTAACCCCTAACTCCTGACTCCTGACTCCTAACTCCTTATCAATTGCCTTGCAATTGATTCTACGTCTACGACTTCTATGTCGTCGGGTACGTTCTGGCCTACTGTGACATAAGCCAGCGGCTTTTGCGTGTACCAGCTTATATTCAAAAGCGGACCGCGGTACTTAGTCTCGTCCAGTTTTGTGATCATAAGCCTGTAATCGTCTACAAAACCGTATGTATCGACCATTTCCTTAACGGCGGCAAATCCTGTGGTCGCCGCCAGGCACAGCAGTATATCCTCCGGTTTCAGGATACGGACTATATCGAGCATCTCATCCCTGTGCTGCTCGTCGCCCGGGCGTTTGCCGGCCGTATCGACGAAAATGATATCCCTGTCGGACATGCTTTCCAGCGCGGCTTCAAGTTCGTCCGCCCTGTAAGTGACGTGCAGCGGCACGCCGAGGATATCGGCATACGTCTGGAGTTGTTCCTGCGCCCCTATCCGGAAAGTGTCGGTGTTGATTATCCCTATTTTCTTCTTCTGCTTAACTGAAAAATCAGCCGCGAGTTTCACTATGGTCGTCGTTTTCCCGACGCCGGTCGGCCCAAGCACCAAAATGACTTTTTGCGTGAACTTCTTGTGCAGTATCGGTTCCGCCCTGCCGAGCTGTTCGAGTATCAGGTGCTCCATGATCTCGGCGGCGCTCGAATCCGGTTGCTTCCTGAGCATCAGGTCGGTCTCTTTGGCCAGCGAATGAGCGAGCTCCTCCCTGACCTGGTTGTCTATCATTTTAAGCAGGAGTTCCTGGACGTCGTCGGAATAATCGTATGTGATGTCGCGCTTTACAAAAGAGAATTTTTCCATAAATTCGCTCAGCATGGAATCTATTGAGTCGATGCGCTTGTCAAGCCGTTCGAACTGTTCGTTGCTGACCGCGGCGCGTTTGCTTTCCTGTTCCCTTTGGCCTCTGTCGGCTTCCGCGTGTGCGTTCAGCCTTTTTACCGACGGCACGTTCGCCGGGTCGTAGGCTACCATGACTTCGAGCACCGGTTTGCGGAACAGGTTCTTAAGCCCTTTTTTACGGACTTTCCTGCTGTTGAGGATAACTGCGTCGGAGCCCAGTTCCCTGATAACGGTATCCATGGCTTGCTGCATATTATTCGCGTGGTATCTCTTTACAAGCATCAGAGCCTCACAACCCCTTCCGAATACACTTCAACGCTGCTGTCTATCTCATTATACGACAGGACGGCAAGTTCCGGCGATATCTGCTCGGCTATTTTACGGAACTGCCTTCTAACCAGCGGCGACGTCAGTATGACCGGCGCTCTGCCGCGGTTTTTCATGTTTTCGATGATAGCTCTCAGTTTATCAAATATCGAATGCACCTGTACAGGCTCGATCGCCAGGTACGCGCCATGTTCCGACTGCTTAGTGCTGTCGATGATAAGCTGCTCTAGCGACGGGTCAAGCGTTATGGCGTAAGCGACGTCGTCCGGGATAAAGCGTTTGGATATCGAGCGCCGCAGCGACTGCCTGACATACTCTGTCAGCAGGTCGGTGTCCCGCGTGAGGTTGCCGTAATCCCCCAGCGTTTCTATTATCGTCGTCATATCCCTTATCGGTACGTTTTCCGACAGCAGATTACTGAGGACTTTTTGAATCTCGCCGAGCGAAAACAGTTTCGGCACTACTTCGTCGACAAGCGCAGGCTGCGTTTTTTTCAGGTTCTCAACAAGTGTTTGCACCTGCTGGCGGTTCAGCAGTTCGTGGCCGTACCGCTTTATTATCTCCGTAAGGTGGGTCGCGATGACCGATGGCGGGTCTACGGTCGAATACCCGAGTATCTCCGCTTCCTCACGGTCGCTTTTCGGTATCCAGAGCGCGGGCAGCCCAAAAGTCGGCTCGACGGTCGGGATACCGTATATCTCTTCTTCGACCTCGCCGGAGCTGAGCGCCAGGAGATGGTCGGCCATGACTTCTCCGCTTGCTATCTCTACGCCTTTGATCTTTATTGAATACGCGTTTGTGCCAAGCTGGATATTATCGCGCAGCCTTATCGCCGGCACTATGACGCCGAGGTCAAGGGCGCACTGCCGCCTTATCATAACGACCCTGTCGAGCAAGTCGCCGCCCTGCGACACGTCAACCATCGGAACAATACCGTAGCCGAATTCGAGTTCGATCGGGTCTACCTGCAGCAGCGACGTCACGCTTTCGGGTTTGCGTTTTTCTTCCGCCGCGACTTCCTCTATTTCACCCTCGTCAACGACTTCAGTCTTCTTTATTCTTCCATGCATAATGTATCCGATGATCATCAGGATGACCGCTATGATCCACATTGGGACAATAGGAAGCCCCGGGATCAGGCTGACGACTACGATCAGCACTCCGCCCATGATCAGCGCATACGGCTGGTTGAGCAATTGCTGCGACATTTCCGCGCCGAACGTCGCTTCTCTTCCCGAGCGGGTAACTATTATACCGGACGCCGTCGATACAAGCAGCGCCGGTATTTGCAAGACAAGTCCGTCTCCGATTGTCGCCAGGACGAAAATGTTTGCTACCTCGCCAATCGGGAGGTCCATCGTTAATACGCCTATTATAAGGCCGCCGATGATGTTTATGAATGTGACGACCAAACCGGCGATCGCGTCGCCCTTTATAAACTTGCTGGCGCCGTCCATCGCGCCGTGGAAATCCGCTTCCTGCTGTATTTTCTCACGCCTTACCCTGGCCATATCCTCGTCGATAAAGCCGCTGTTCAGATCCGCGTCGATAGCCATTTGCTTGCCGGGCATAGCGTCGAGCGTGAACCTCGCCGCGACTTCAGCCACGCGCTCCGCGCCCTTTGTAATGACCATAAACTGGACTATCAGGATAACAAGGAACGATATAATGCCGACGGGGAGGTTGTCGCCGATCACTACCCCTCCGAATGCAGCGATTATTTTACCTGCCTGGCCCTGATTGCCGAGGATCAGGCGCAGCGACGCCAGATTCAGGGCAAGCCTGAACAATGTAATAAACAAGAGGATCGTCGGGAACACGGAAAAATCCACAGGGTCTTTTACGTAAAGCGAGAACAATAGAATTATTATACAGACGGCTATATTGATAATGAGAAGGAAGTCCATAACTACAGCCGAGAGCGGGAAAATTATGACGAATAGAATCGCCAGAATGAGTACCGCTACCGAAATATCGGATGTTTTCATCGTATCTTCCCTTTCTGCCTGTATACGAACACAAGAATGTCCGCTACCGCCTGGTACAAGTCAGCGGGTATCTCGTCGTCTATCTCGCAGATAGAGTACAGCGACTGCGCGAGTTCTTTGTTTTCTACTATCTCCACATCGTGCTCCAACGCGACTTCCTTAATCTTTCTGGCTATGTAATCCTGGCCTTTCGCGATAACGACCGGAGCGCTGCTTGTTTTCTCGTCATATTTCAGCGCCACCGCGTAGTGCGTCGGGTTTGTAATTACGACGTCGGCTTCCGGCACTCGGGCCATCATCCGCATCGCGCTCATCTGCCGCTGTTTAGCTTTGATTTTGCTCTTTATCAGCGGGTCGCCTTCCATCATCTTATATTCGTCTTTGACCTCCTGCTTTGTCATACGGAGGTCTTTTTCGTATTTCCACCATTGATAGAGGTAATCCGCCAGCGCTATGAATATCATAGCGAGGCACATTTTCAGGGCGATAAGGAAAGCCGTCCTCATGACTTGGATAAACGTGTTGTAAACGTCGAGCCCGACATATGTCGGAAACTCGTTGAGCAGCTTAATATACTCCAAATATGCGATATACCCGCACAGCGATACTTTTAGCAGTGATTTCGCAAGGTCAACCAGCGTCCTTGATGAAAACATCCTCTTGAACCCGCTGATCGGGCTTATCCTGTTGAGTTTGACGCCCAGAGTTTTTGTCGTGAACAAGAAGCCGGTCTGCGCCAGGTTTACAGCCACTCCGGCTATCATCGCCGTCCCGAGAATAGGGAACACCACTCCAAGAAGGCTCATCATAGCGCGCGGCAGGGTGATCACTATGTCGTTTATGCCCAGGTCCCCGCTCATCGCGAGTATAGCTTGCGTGCCGAGGTATGCACCGTATATTTCAAGGAGCTTCCCGATAAACCAGGGCCATATAATGAAGAGAAGCCCGAACATCACGAGGGCGCAGAAGGTGGTATTCACCTCCATGCTTTTTCTGATCTGGCCCTTTTCTCTGGCGTCCTTCCGTTTTTTCGGGGTCGCTTTTTCGGTCTTTTCGCCGCCCACCTACACAGCCTCCACAAACCCGGCGAACATTTTCTCTATGCCGGTGAACAACTCAGAGAAAATCCGTGAACTAAAGCCCCCGAATACAGGAAGCGTAGCCGTAAAAACGGCAAGCCCGACAAGCATCTTCAGCGGCACCCCGACGACGAACATATGGATCTGCGGAACCAGGCGCATCAGTACCCCAAGCAGTATCTCGAGCGTCAGCCCGGATGCTATTATGGGGAGCGCCATCATAATGCCGAGCAGAAACGCTTTCGCAAAGATCTCAAGCGCGATGATCCCGATGCCCGGCGAGAAAACAAGCGAGCCAACCGGCATACTGTCCACAGTCATGTAAATGATGTCTATCAGCCTCAGATGGCCGTTTACGGTAAAAAACACCATGAGCAGCATAAGGTTAAGTATGTTTCCCATGACCGGAGCTTGCGTGTTGTTCTGGATATCGTAGACATTGACTATGCCGTAGCCCATCTGCATATCGATAAGCTGCCCCGCAGTGAATGACGTAAGCGTGAAAAATATATTTGTAACGAACGCGAGGGCTATCCCCAGAAGTACCTCGCCGGCGCATACAAACAGGAAACCCAGTAATGTAGTGTATTCAAGAGTGGCGGTCTGAGGGAAGAGGGTAAAGAAAAGGTAACTTACCGCCACGACAAGGCAGACTTTGACCCTTTGAGGCACATTGACCCGCCCGAATATAGGCGACGAAATCACAAGCCCGCCTACGCGGAGCAAAATAAGTATAAAGTAATCCGCATTGCCGAATATCGCGTTTACTACCCCTGACATAGTGTTAACCTGCCATTATGGATTCAAGCGTCGCGTAGAGACGCGTGACAAAACCGCTTATGTTGCTGAAAATGAACCCTCCGAATATCAGGAGCGAAACCATGACGGCGACTATTTTCGGCACAAAGGCGAGCGTTTGTTCGTTTATCTGCGTAGTAGCCTGAAAAACAGATATGATAAGGCCGACGACGACTGCTACGAGCAGCAGCGGCGCGGCGGAGAGCAGTACGGTAGTTACCGCTTCTCTCAGTATATTGATAACGTCGCCCTGGGATATCATAAAAATACCTTCTTGCTTTTTTGTCGTTGCTCATCCCACGAACTTGAATGATTTTATCAGTGTTCCCATGACAAGCTGCCAACCGTCCACCAGCACAAATAAAAGAACTTTAAACGGAAGCGATATCATCGCGGGCGGCAGCATCATCATTCCCATTGCCATAAGCGTACTCGCCACCACCATGTCAATTACGATAAACGGGACGTAAATAAAAAACCCGATCTGAAATGCCTGCTTTATCTCGCTTGTCATAAACGCCGGGATAAGAATTTTGTTCGGTATCGAATCGGGGTCCTCCACAGGTTCCCTTGACAACCCCAGGAAAAAGTTCATATCAGACTCATGTACCTGGTCAAACATAAACTTGCGGGTCGGCTCCATCGCTTTTTCTATGAATTCTTCCTGATTGATCTCCTGTTTAGTGAACGGGATATACGCGTCGTTATAAACAGACGTAACGACAGGGCCCATTACGAATAATGTAAGGAACAGCGCAAGCCCGACCAGCACCTGATTCGGCGGGGTCTGCTGCATTCCGAGCGCGTTCCGCATAAACGACAGCACTATCAATATGCGCGTGAATCCCGTCATCATCAGCACGATCGACGGCAGCAGCGTCAGTATCGTGAGTAATATCACGATATCGATCGTCTGAGTGTTCTCGCCGAACAGCGTTGTGACGATATCGTTCAGCGTACCTGTCGCCGGCGGCTCCGCCGCCAGCGCCGCAACGCCAGAGACAGCGCTCGTAAGTAGCAAAGCGGCGGCAAACGTCAGGATTTTCTTAAAACCGGGCCTATTGAACGTTATCCGCTTCGCGTTCAGCGCTGCCGGTTGATTGAGCCGCGGTCCTTCCGGCGTTTCCAGCAGAGGGACCGGCGCTGTACTTTTTTTTCTGCTCCTCGTGATCCCCTTAACCCCCGTCTCCTAACTCCTGACTCCTGACTCCCAGCCCCTACTTATCCTCTTTTTCACGGGCGGAACGCATGCTTTCTTCAAATGTTTTTCCCCCCGAGGCTTGCGCGCCGCCTTTCCGCCGGTTCTTTATACCTTCCGCCATATAGAATAAAAACCTGTTTATAAAACCTCCGCCAGGCTGCGCGCCCGCTGCGGCAGGCCATGTCCCGGCATTCCGGTTCTCAGCGGCAACGGCATATTCCGCGGCGTCAAGCGTATCAAGCAGCGTCATCGACTGATTAGTGATCCCGACGACATAAACCTTCCCCGCTATTTCGATAAGGCAAAAGCTTTTATCTTTTGATATCGAAAAACGGTCAAGCAGGGCGATACTTCTGTTCCTGATCCGCCTGCGGCCCTGCCCCGACGTTTTGGCGCCGATATAGTATGTCACGTAATATGCGCCGATGATGACGATTATTATTCCCGCCAAAGAAAGCGCGACCTTTAAAGGCTGCATACTTTAGACCTCTGGTTAAAAACCACCTTATACGGAACACGGAGTGACGAGTCCGCAGCCCTATACGGAACACGGAGTGACGAGTCCGCAGCCCTCGTCCCCTAACTCCTGACTCCTAACTCCTGACTCCTAACTCCTAACTCCTGACTCCTGACTCCTGACTCCTGACTCCTGACTCCTAACTCCTGTTTCAGACCTGCATGCGCATTATTTCGTTGTATGCGTCCATGACTTTATTTCTGATCTGAAGCGCTAATGTCAGCGAAAGCTCTGCTTTCTGGGCGTCCAGCAACAGTCCTGCCAGATCGTCGCTTTGGCCGATCAGGAGTTCTATCGCCGAAGCCTTATCAGCGGCGTCCAGTTCGGCAGCGGTTTTCAGCGAATCCGTCAGGATATCGGCAAAATTGGCTTCAGTCACTTCGCCCTTCCCGGACGAAAAAAGTGACGCCGGTTCGTTTGATACAAGATTTACAAAATTTGGCTGCAGTGGATTTACATTCATGCTGTTATCCCCATTCCACATTTTCACTTTACATTTATGTTTTACGTTTTCGTTACTTGCCGATCTCCAGCGTTTTTACCGCCATGTCCTTGAAAGCGTTAAGCGCGGTTATGTTCGCCTCATACGCCCTGTAAGCAGCCATCATGTCGACCATTTCTTGCACGACCTCTACGTTCGGCATCCTTACATAACCGTTTTCATCCGCGTCCGGGTGCGTCGGGTTGTAGTCGTATTTAAATTCCGACATATCGGTTCCGATCTCAAGCACGCGCACGCCGCCCGGGGCGCGTACCGCCCTGTTGAAGTATGACGCGAATTTGCCGTCGGATTTGAAGTACGAGTCGAACGCCCTGTCTGTTCGGGTGTTTATCCTCTCCTGAAACACCACGTACTTCCTGCGGTAAGGTTCGCCGTTTGCCGTCCTCGTCGTGTTGCTGCTTGCCATGTTTTCCGCAATGACGTCCATGCGGAGCCTTGTCGCCGTCAGCGCCGACGCGCTGATATTCATAGAATCCATAAATGCCATTATGCTTTATTTCCCTTCAGTTATTGCCATGCGCAGTCGCCTGAGTTCGCTGTTCATCTTTTCGAGGAGCGTATTGTAATACAGGCTGTTCTGCGCTAATTTTACGTTTTCATCTTCAATATCCACATTGTTGCCGTCCATCCTCATGGACAGGTTTTCCCGCTTGACAAGGCGCGGCTCGACTGACTCGACGCCGCTGAAACCTGAGCCTATATCAAGATGTTTCGGGTGTGTTTTTGCTCCGACGAACCCTTTCCTGTCGATGTGCCATTCATGAGTCGATGCGCCTCTGAACCCGCTCCCGGTATCCTCGATCGCTCTGACCAGAAGAGTTTCAAATTCAATGTCGGACGCTTTGAACCCGGGCGTCTCAACATTTGCGATGTTGTGCCGTATCACAGCGTTGCGCGTCCACGCCGCCGACAAGCCCTTCTGCAGAAGATCCGTCGATTTAAACATGTTATCAAACATAAAATCTTACCCCTTGTTTGAGACTAAACTAAAATCAGCTATCGTTCAATTCTTGCGGGATAAAAACTGGGTATCAACAAGAATTATATCATAGCTGACTATAGATGTCTATTATTTTGTTGAATAGATCGCAATTTTCACACTGCCGCTCTATTTTCCGTCCTTGTCATTTTACACACCCGGCTGTCCAAAGCCGACTGCCAATTTTCATTGATTATTTCACACGTCTGTAAATCGCCGGGGCTATCTGCTGGAACTCGCCGCTTATACCGGACAGTGTCTCGCTAAGCCCTATGAACAGATACCCGCCGACCGCGAGCGCATCGTAAAACCTCTTGGTCAGCGCGGCTTTCGTAGGGGTGTCAAAGTATATCATAACATTCCTGCAGAAGATTATATGGAATTTCTTTCTGAACCTGCTGAATTCGCCCATCAGATTGAACTGGCTGAACACGACCTCTTTCGCCATTGCGTCTGTGACTTTGTATTCTTCATCGCCGATCTTTGTGAAGTACTTTGCTTTCCATGACTGCGGTAAATGCTCGAAGTGCTCCTCGGGGTAGACCCCGCGCTTCGCGATCCCCAGAACTTTTGTGGAAATGTCCGTCGCAAGCACCGTAGTATCCCAGCTTTTTTTCTTAAGCCCGAAATACTCGAACAGTACCATCACTGTAGTGTATGCTTCTTCACCGGAGGCGCAGCCGGCGCTCCAAATACGCAAGTCGTGGTCTTTTATTTCCGACGTCCAATACGGCAGCGCGACCTCCTGCATGAATTTGTAGTGTGTTTCCTCACGCATAAAATAGGTATAGTTCGTCGTCAGCTTCGTCATAAGCATATTGATTTTCGCGCCGCTTCTGTCCCTGTAAACATCCTCGAGGTAGTCGTGGAAACCCTCGAACCCCTCCTCGGTGATCGTACCGGTCAGGCGGCCCTCTATCAACGTCTTCTTTTTTGAAAGGTTAACGCCGAAGTTCGTCTTGACATACTCGCTTAGCCGTATAAAATCGCTTTCTTCAATGTGCATGCCGCATTCTCCAAACGAACTTTTTTACTGATCTTCGACGTGGACTTCAAAGACTCTGTACACGTCGATAAGCTGCTTGACCTCGTCGTCCGAGAGCCCGACGGCTTTAATAAAGTGGTTTTTCAAACTATTTCCCGTTGTTTTCGGCGGCTCCTGGATGTTCTCGTCGTCGATGTCGGTCACATCCTGCACCCCGTCTACCAAAATACCGACGCTCATCTCGTCAAGGCTCAGGACTATGATACATGTTTTGTCCGTATACACGACCTCGCCCTGCCCGAACCGCAGGCCCATGTCTATCACCGGAACTACTGTCCCGCGGAGGTTGGTGATACCTTTGACATAAGCGTGCGTGTGGGGGACCAGGGTTATCTCCTGCACGCTGATTATTTCGACGACATAGCTTATCTCGATACCGTATGCCACGTCGCCTACCAGAAATGTCAGGTACTTACCGCGCATTACATCTTCTATTACCAGATCGATATCCACTAAATCCTGCATTTGTGTCACCCTCCCGGCAGGCTGCCTTGCAGCCCGAGTTATGAGTTTAAGTTTTACGGCTAAATCATCAGATCCAGCAGCAGCCCTCTGATATCGTCTATCCTGCTGAGTATATCGAGTTTGTCGGCCTGCTCCTTAATGACTTCTTTTCCGAGTTCATCAAGTTTCTCGTCGACGATCTTCACTGTTGCTATGTACCTGTGCTTACCGCGGGCCGCATATGCGTCCTCTCTTGAAAAAGTATATCCGTTACTGACGATTTCGTCAAGGAATTCTCGTATCAACCTGCGATATTTCTCAAATTCTTTAACATCGACCCTGTCCGCAAGGCGCGAGCCCTGTTCGTCGATCGCGTTCTTCATCTCCACAAGCCGCGTCGTGTGGACTTCTTTTGACAGATCCGTAAGCGTCCTGCTGAAGACTTTCGAGTCGTCAGGGCGCGCGTTATGCGAGCCGGACACTCTGGAAGGCAGAGAACCCTGATCCGTCCTTTTATCACCTTGTACACGCATGCTCATGTCATTTTGTCAAAGAGTTCCGGGTTGTTCGGCACGCTCTGCGCGTACTTTCCGAGGCTTTTCCGCCGGTGACTCATTTCCCCGATCTGTTTGATATACTCTTCCGCTTTGCCTTTCGCCGCGTCTGTGTTCTTTTCATTCAGTCCTATGCATTCCCTGATCACAGCGTCGAGCCGCCCGGACGCAGACTCGATGGTTTCGATTTTCTCCCCGTCCGGCGATGCGGAAAAAGATACGTAAGATTGCATCAGGACGTCATGTTCCTGATGCAATCCGTTGATTTTCTCAATAATTTCCTGTCTGTCGTCAAGCGACCGGCTGAAGCCTTCCGTGTCGTCCGCCTCGAGCAGCCCCGCCTGCTTTATCGTCTGTTCGCGTATCTCGTCAAACAGTCCGAGCTCTTGCTCCAGCAGTTCAAGCAGCCGCTCTTCTTTGTCCCGGGGGAAACCGTTCACGCCTGTTCCTCACTCATATACATAGTACCTTTGACCGACGTGCGTATCTCGTCCCAGGCCGATCTGAGGTCGTCTACTATTTCGATAAGCGGTTCGATCGGCGCCGCGTCTTTTTTTGTGTTTGCTTCTTCGGCGCTTCTGAGTATAAAGTCATATATCAGGAACAAATTATCGGATATCTCATAATTCATATCCAGGCTGTTGATGAGCGCCGTCACGATCTCCTGCGCTTTCATCAGGTGTTTATGCGCGCCTTCAACATCGCTTTTCGCGATTTTCCGCTTTCCGAGTATAAGGTTCTTTTTCAGCGCGTCGTAAAGCATAACGACAAGGTCTATAGAGTTGGCAGTCAGTATGTCCTGCCGCCTGTAAGCGTCCTGTGGGTGTGAATTTATCGATACAGTTTGCTGCATATACATGTCTTCTTTCAAAACCGGACGCGGCGGTTTATCTGTTATTGTTATTGTTGTTTGCGCCGAGCATCGCGAGCATCCAGTCGGATTGTGACTGGAGTTTGGAGAGCGCCGTTTCCATCGCGGCGAACTTCTTGTAGAGTTTGTCTTCCTCTTCCCACATTTTCTTTTGCAGCTTGTCGATCTGCTCGTTGGAGCGCCTTATCGAGTTTTCAAGGTTTTTGATGCTCTGATCCTGGCTTCCGTTGATATAGCCATTCATCATGTCGTACATGCGCCATGTCAAGCCTTTTTCCGAATAATCCTCCGAAGGATTCATGAACACTCGCATAACCTTGTCAGGATCGTTTTCCAGCGCCGCTCTCAGCGCGTCCTCATCAAGTATTATCTGCCCGCCGGATCTTGGATCCCATCTTTCGGGGGCCCCGGTCGTCAGCCCGAGCTGCGCGGGAGACAACCCCGCCGACTCGATCTTCTCATAGAATAACCTCCGCAGGCCGTTCGCCAGGTTTTGAAGCCCCGAGTCGTTCCTTAAAAGGCCCTTTTTCGCTATCGCTTCCCATTCCTCTATCTGTTTATCGGACATAAGCGATTTTTCTTCGTCGGTAAGCGGCTTGTATGTAGTTTCGTCCCTGGACTTCGTCTCCTTAACGAGGTCTTCCAGCCTTCTGAGAAGCGTATTGTACGCATCCACGAAAGTCTTGATTTTCTCTACAGCCTCGGTTGCGTCGCGCTTCAGCGACACTACTGTGTCCTCGTCGCCGGCCGCCGTAGTGTTGTTCAGTGTGATCTCGACGCCCCTGATCCCGGAAACTTTTGAATCGATGACATTCGAATCGGTCTCGATACGTACGCCGTTTATGTACACGACAGCCATCGAACCCTTTTCGTACGAACCTTCATATATGCCGAACGCTTCGAGCCCGCGTACGCTCAGAGCCCTGGCGCCGGCTGTTTTTGACTCGATCGTGAACTGATCAGTCATCTGGCTGTAGGTCATAGTGACGCCCGCGCTGCTGTTATTGACCGCCTGCATCATTTCTTCTATCGTCATTCCGCTGTCTATTTCAATCGAAATATCCCTGGTCCCGTTGTTGATCCAGATATACGCTTTCCCGTTATTGTCGAAGTTCAGCCATTTGAGGGCGGCGTTAGCGCGGTCTATTATACCGCTGTCAAAGGCGCCTTTTGGCAGCGTCCTTGTGAAATCGGCTTCTGTTACCGCTATGCTGTTGATGGTATCGGTCCCGTCGAGCTTGATATAGTCGGCGGCTGTACCGCCGGCTCTCAGTATAGCGTTATTTATTTCCTGAACTCTGTGGGTTTCGTTCACTAATACGCCTGAAACGCCGTTGACGTCGATCTCCGCCCACTGGAACTTTATCGTGTTTGTCTCGCGGCCCCCGTCCGCCGCGCGGATCCTCCTGTTAAGCTCTTCGAACGTGTTGTAGAAATTGTTGTTTATTTCGTCTTTTTTGATCTCTATCTGCGCGCTGAAAACGCCCGGGGGGTACTGTCCGCCGGGGCCGATATTGACCTTCGCGATATCAAAGTCAATGATATTATCTGTACTGCCCCCGTCCGCGGCGGCTATCGCTGTGTTTATCTGAGCGAATGTATATGAAGTATTAAGCTGGACGCCCTGCACGCCGTTGATATCGACGGTGAAATTCCCCGAACCGTCGGGCATTATTCCTATTCCGCCCGCCGCTATGAGCTTATCGTTGATTTGCGCCATCGTATCGTTGATGTTCAGCTCGATATTTTTACCGTTTATATTGACCCGCGCGGTGTCGAACTGTATCGTTTTTGAAGGGTCGCCGTCCGGTGAAGCCAGGATCATCGCGTTTATCCCGCTGAGCATGTCGCTTTTCCTGACTTGGATGTCCACGCCGTTGACGTTTATATTCGCTATATCGAAGTTTATCCCGAGCCCGGCTACATCCACGAGCGCTTTATTGGTGTCTACGCTGTAGAACTCGTCTTTATAGACGACGGTTTCCTTGCCGTTGATTTTGACTTTTGAAAACTCCCTGCCTGAATAGTCGGCATTGTTGAACTCGATCCGGTAGCCTCCGTTTTTCGCTATCTTCGCGTTTATGTCGTCTATTGAATCGTTCCAGTTGAGCGTGATGTACGCGTTGTTGATACTGACTCTCGCTTCTCCTGCCGAGTCAAACCTGATATCGCCCGTCGACGTTCTGAGGTCTCCGAGTTTGTCGGAGAGTTTGAACCCGTCTCCGTTTTTCGACACAGAACCGGCTGAAGTGACATAGGAGTTTTTTGCAAGGCTCACTATCTGCCCGATCCTGAAAGACCCCGTAAGCGACTCCGTGTTTGTTTTGATCGAAACCGCAGAGGAGTTTTTCCCTGTGAGATCCGCTATTGTGGAGTTGTAAACAGCGGGATTGTTCATACCATTCGCGCCCAGCCTGGTCAAAAAGGAGTTCATAAAATCCTTTATATCGGTCTGGACGCTGTTGTGCACGTCATGTTTCCATTGCAGAAGCGTTTTTGAGCGGTTCTGCGAGTCGATTTTCAGTTGATGGATGCGGAGCATCTGCTGGACGATCGAATCCGTGTCCATGCCCGACGACAATCCTATCAGCCTTAATTGCGATGATCTCAGCAACGGGTTAATAGCCATAATAAAAGCACCTCAAATCCTTTTGAATAACGGTTATCCTTAACCTTATTTTTTTCAGAGCATACGCCTTATCTATTAGTATCGGAATTTTACCGTGATTTCTTTATACTTTTTTATTAAACTTCCTTAAAATATTGTTGACCGCGTCCATGCCGGCCGGGCTGTCGCCGGGCCATGATACAAACGCGTAGTCGATTTCGGCAAGCATGCCCAGCCTCGCCCCGGCGCGCCCCCTGATTTTCTTGGTGAGACGGACGATTATTTCGCCGACGTTTTTCTCATGCAGTTCGACGAATAGTATCGCGAACACCCCGTCACCCGCATACGCCGGTATGTCAGTTTCGCGCAGCGAAGCGGCTATTGTTTTTGCCGCGGCCCGAAGAAGCTGCTCCTGCCCTGCCTCGCCGTCCCCGCCCGCCTTTACAGACAGCGCCGCGAACGTTATCGAACCGCCGAAGCGGCTTTGCCTGTATATTTCGCGCGATAAAGGTTTGCGAAGCCCCCTCAGGCTAAGCATGTTGTACTCATGCGCCTGCCCGGTGTAACACTCTTCCCAGAGTTTAGTGATGTCCCTCTTCTTTTTCGCCTCGAACTTCTCGTCAAACGCGCGCGTTAGGTCGCCTACTCCTTTATATCCGAGAAATACTTTCCATACGCCGTTTTCGTTTATCACCAGTTTTTCAACGCTGCCGGTCTGCGTCGTTTCTTCCGCGTTGTTCTCTTCTGTCACGGCTATGCCGAACCTTCGCGCCCGCAGTATCCGGTCGTCGCTGAATGATACTGCAGCCGGCGGCAGCCCGCCTGTTATCTCATATCCGCGCATAGTAAAGAGCCGCGCGACCGATTTGCGCCACCGGATAAAGCTTTCCTGCGATATTTGCTTCTTGTCATAGCTGCTGAGGAGTTTATATGCTCCTTTATAATCGCACTCGCAGATCATCCTGAAATAGCTGTTGAGTGCGGACCGGGCCTCTTTTTCCGCGGCGTCGCTGTCGGCGCGGGTTGCTGTGCCGCTGTCGGCGCGGGTTGCTGTGCCACGGGCGTCCGCTCCGTTTATTCCCGCAGCGCCGGGTTCCGTACCGTCAGTTCCTGTACCGCGGTGTTCCGGGTCCCCCGTATGCGTATCCGTCCCGCGACTCCGGAAGTCCGGGTTTTGATAACGCCTTACAGGCCGCTGGTATATCTGCCGCTCGCGGAATATCGCTTCCCTCGCGAGTTTCTCGCGCAGTACCGCGTAGGCTATGTTTATCCGCTTCATCAGTTCCTCGGACGCAGGATCGTCGTTCAGGTCCGGGTGGTATGTGCGGCACAGCCTCTTGTATGAGGATGTGATGTCGGCTATTCCCGCCCCGACGCTGACGCCGAGAACTTTATAATGATCCAGGATACTGGTCAACTCCACACTCAACTCTCAATACTCATAACTCGGATTGCGGTCAATCGTGTACGAAGTAGCTTACGCTTTGCTGTCCGTTTGTGCTGTATGTGCTCGACAGATGCGAGTAGCTTGTCACGATCCTGCCTGCCTGGGCGATAGTAACGCCGCGTATCGGGTCAAACTCACCGTCTTGCGACGGGCATACGATTTGGACGTGGCCGAGGCTCCCGGCGGCCGTGACTGCCGGCTT
>Ga0082212_10002978_pt1 | contig 24263 bp, 20 predicted proteins | sample TergutNt197P3_FD_71548 | JGI IMG/M metagenome (GOLD analysis project Ga0082212, IMG submission 71548) | Neocapritermes taracua P3 segment gut microbial communities from Petit-Saut dam, French Guiana - Nt197 P3 | ecosystem: Host-associated > Arthropoda: Insects > Digestive system > Gut ... | reverse complement strand
AAATGCCTACTATATCAAATTCTTTCCAACCTTCGGCGTTTTTGTAGGCTGAAACGGCGTTTGCAGGGACTTCTAATGTACATGCGCTTTTATTCACGCCGTGAAAAACATCGAACTTTATGGCAACCGGTACAGGGTTAGGGTTGGTGATTGAAGTCAGGTTTCTGCAGCCAAAAAAAGTAGCGCTTCCGATAGTTTTCAGATTACAGGGGAGATTTATCTCGGTCAGATTAGGGCAGTTGAGAAAAACTGCATCTCCAATGCTTGTTACGCTGTTGGGGAAGGTTATCGAAGTTAGGCTTTTACAGCCGTCAAAAGCTCCATTTCCGATTTTTGTTACGCTGTTAGGTATCACAACACTTGTCAACCCTGTGCAGTCCTCAAATGCCAAATCCCCAATTTCTGTTACGCTATTTGGTATTGTGATATTTATCAGCTCTGTACAACCGCTAAATGTTCCGTTACTCAGAGTCCCAAAAATCCCTTTTCCTGAGTCATCTGTGCCAATTACTTTCACGCTGTTCGGTAAATAGACACTCATAATTCTACTTTCGGTAAATGCCGAGGCTCCTATGTTTGTTACAGGCTCACCCTCGATCTTGTCTGGTATGCGAACTTTGATGGCACTACCCAAATATTTTTCAATCATTATCCCTTGCGTGTCAGCATCATATTTATATTGAAAATCGGTGACAGAGATTTCAGGCCAGTCTTTCGGCGGGTCGTTATTCTCCTTTGGGGCCGTTGATGGATTGCTCGACGGCGTGTTGCTCTGATTGTCGTTTGGTGTTGTCCTGCCGGAGGGGTTCGGGGAGTTGTTGCAAGCGGTCAATGTTAGAGTAAGGGTAGCAGATAAGAGTATTGCAAGGATACGCTTTTTCATAGGGTACACTCCTTAATCAATTATTATTTCGGCGGTGTATTTTATCAAGCTGCGCTATGTCTAGCACGTGGGGAATATTCCCCATAACTGCTTGTTCTCAATATATGCGATAATCATAGAAAAGTCAAGGGGATTTACTCTATGATTTCATTTAAGCCTTTTCGGGAGCTGATGGAGAAGCGAAACATATCCACATATTTCCTAATAAGCAAATGCGGCGATTACAATATTGACCATACGACAATAGAACGAATGATGACTGACCAATCTGTGTCTACGAATACAATCAACTCCCTCTGCAATATCTTCAAATGCGATTTATCTGATATTATGGAATTTTCCTCTGACGTAGATGGTGGAGTATCAGAGTAGCCCTCACGATATTTTGAATCGTGAGGGTGAAATTTTTGCACGCGAAAAGAGCGTCAAGGCTTGTAACCCTAACGCTCTTTCTGTTTGTTGCCTATAACCGAACCGTTACGGCGAACCCGCCGACAAAGAAATAAGGGTTCGTATAGGACTTGTCTGGTGGAGCCGAGGGGAATCGAACCCCTGTAACCTGCTTATAAGGCAGGCGTTCTGCCATTAAACTACGGCCTGGTGCACCCAAGAGGACTTGAACCTCCACCGGCGTATTGCCGACTAGAACCTGAATCTAGCGCGTCTGCCAGTTCCGCCATGGGTGCTTGCTCAACGGGGTTCATTATAGCATACGGCAATTTCAACGTCAAGCATCTTTTCAATTTTACCGGGGCTTGCGGGGGATGCCAAAGAATGGTATACTGCAAGGAAAGCGTTTGCGCGCATGACATGAGGTGACGCCGTGGAACGAATACACTTGATCCCTGTTTCTATCAAGCTCCTTTACGTCGGGTTGACGGTTCCGCATGATATTTACGATGCCGGAGGCAGCCGACTGCTGATCAGCCGCGGGCATAAGCTGGACGGCTCAAAAATCAAAGCGATCGGGAATCTCAACGGCGGGAAGGACACCATTTATGTCTCGGCCGAGACGCATAAACTGATGATTGAGCACGACCTTTCGTGCAATGTCGTCAATATGGCCTCCGTCGAAAGAGAAACCGGCTACACCGGGGTCAAAGAAGAGGCGTTGACCCTGTTGGAGGAGATCAGGGAGTCAGGCGGTTTGCCGCAGGATTCGCTGGAAACAGCCGCGCTGGGTCTTTCCAAAACGTTGGAAGAGACGCCGTCGGACATTGTGCTGAATCTCATCAACGCGCTTGCGCCGGTGGATGAATACCTCCCGCGCCACAGCGTGAACGTCAGTCTGCTCAACGGGTTGATCGGGAAGTGGATGAAACTGCCGGATGAAGAGGTCAACCTGCTGATCTTGACCGGGCTGCTGCACGACTGCGGCAAAGCGGTCATGCCCTCCAAAGTGCTGACCGCCCCCCGCAGATTGACCGGGGTAGAGTTTGAAGTGATCAAAACGCACGCGCACTACAGCTATGACCTGCTGGAGGATTTCCCCGACACGGTAAGGCTGGGGGTGCGCGGCCACCACGAAAAACTGAACGGCCGGGGATACCCCGACAACCTTTTCCACGAAGACATCCCGTTTGCGGCTAGGGTGACGGCCGTTTCCGATATTTATGACGCGATGGTTTCGCGCCGGACATATAAAGAACCGCAAAGCCCGTTTTACACCCTTTCCAGACTCCGCGAAATGGGCGGAACCGAACTGGACGCCGGCATTGTGGAAACCTTTATTGAAAACATGCCGAAAGAGCTGCTCGGCAAAGCCGTTGTGATGAACAACGGGGAGATCGGGGTGGTTGCGGAGATCGACTACAATAAGCTCAAATTCCCGCTGGTTCGCTTACACGGGCGGATGGTGAAATGCAGTCGGCAGTTATACGTTAAATCCATGTATTTTGAATAAAGAGGCCGCTTATGACAGCCAACCCTCTCGGCAAAACCGGCATCTCTGTCTCCCCGCTCTGCTTTGGGACATTGCCTTTTTCCCCCTTACAAGGATATACAGGCGGGGCGGAAGCGGCCGGGGAGGTGCTTCGGCGCGCCTTTGAGCTGGGTATCAATTTCATTGACACGGCGCAGTTGTATGACAATTACAGCGTTTGCCGAGCCGCGTTGGCGGGCGGACAATACCCCGTCGCCGTCGCGTCCAAAACGTATGCCTACACCGAAGAGGACGCTATAGCCGCCGTGGAGGAAGCGCGGCGGGGACTTGACCGGGACGTGATCGACCTCTTCCTGCTGCATGAGCAGGAGAGCGAACATACCTTGCGCGGGCACGCCCCCGCGCTGGACGCGCTGTTTGCGCTGAAAGCCAAAGGGGTACTCCGTGCCGTTGGGCTGTCCAGCCACCATGTCGCCGGGGTTTGGGCGGCGGTGCGGGCCGGGCTGGACGTTGTTCATCCGCTCTTGAACATGGCGGGGCTGGGGATCGCCGACGGTTCGCGGGAAGAGATGGAGGAAGCCGTTGCCGCCGCGACGGAAGCCGGGGTGGGCGTTTATATCATGAAAGCCCTCGGCGGCGGGCATCTGTTCCAGTCGGCGCAGGAGGCATTGACATATGCGAAAGGTTGGGGGCAAAGCGTCGCGCTGGGGATGCGGGATATAGATGAAGTGGAAGCGGCCGTTTCCTTTTTTGAAACGGGCGTCCTGCCGCCGCTGAAAGAGAGAAAACCCCGGAGTTTGCACATCGCCGACTGGTGTTCCGGCTGCGGGCGGTGCGCTGAGGCGTGTAAAAGCGGCGCGCTGGCGATTAGAGGCGGAAAAGCCCGCCTGAGAGCGGGTGCGGAGCCTAACGATTGCGATAGTTCACCCCGGACATCGCCTGCGGCGGCTCGCCGCTGTACCCTTTGCGGATATTGCGGGGCGGCTTGTCCTGATTTTTGTATAAAAATTATATAAATAACGCTTGACAAAGGAAGGTTATGGTGATAGTATCGGCATAAGAAAGAGGGTGACATCGTGGGAGAGGACAATAGACCGCCCAACGAACCAGGGAAAGACAACACTGAAACAGGGTTTGTAATAGACTTTGTGAAACTATTCAAAGAAAATCTGTATTTAGCTCTGATTGCGGCAGTTATCGCATTTTTAGGAATTTTTGGGTTTAGGGAAACTCACGTAGATTGGAAAATCTACGTGGGTTTTGTTGCGTGTATGACATTTGGCATTGTGGTTATGATCATAGACAAACGCAGCAACAGAAAAGAGCTTAAAATATCGAATGAGCTAAAAAAGCGCAGTGATGAAGAAAAAGCAATCATAGCAAGCGAATTGATAAAGGTGAGAGGTTCAGAAGAGGTCGAACAGCCAATGGGGACGATATGTATTCCCTCAAAAGATAATACGGTGCAGATTCCGGTATATACCTTCTACAGCCTCTCCAAAGAACCTCCGTTCATATTAAGCGAGCAGGGTGACCGCACGGTAACATATCAAGATTTCACAGGCTATTCTCATCCGGTTCAGAATATGTGGGCGGAACCATATGGTGATTACTACATAAAAACAAGAAGGGAAGATAAGACGAAATTTATCGTAGCGTTCAAAAGCCATAATCATTATCATTCCAACATCACCATACGCCCCCAACATGGGAAACCTTTTGAAGTACCCCCTAATAAAACCCATTTGGTTATACAGGCAAAAGCAAGGAAGGATGATAATGGCAAACCGCTGGCTATAGGGGTTCGGGTTGTGAACGGGTATTATCAGCATTGGGCAAACAGCCCTCAAAAATTCCTGCTTAGCCACGAACTGTCAAACAACGAATTTACCAATATAAGAATTTCGATTATGAACAAAGCTGCGCCTTGGACATTCTTTCAATCAGACGGAAATGTCTTTTATGACAGTATAACGGGGCAATATGCAACCTTTGAAGCTGATACATTCAAATATATTATAGGTGTTACGTTGGAATTCGGCATTCATGGGGAGCGAAATTTGGAGCCGGGAGAAGGGGAAGTTGAGATTGAGAGGATTTACTTTGAATAGGTTGGTTTCATAAAACAGCAAGGCCCGCGCCGGAAAGCGCGGGTCTTTTTTCATTTCTACAGCGATATATCAATAACTAAACTGCATACAATGATAACGATTAAAGTCAGCGTTATTGCCCATTTGACAATCGTTTCTTTTTTCTTGCTTAGCCCGTTAAAGTAAAAACACTCTTCGCGCCTATAATATCTCATAATAATTGCCCTCCTGCTTTTTGCATTTCTTTTTGAGCCGCGCGACATCGTGCGAGAACTCGTCAATGCTTTGATACGGCTGCGTGTTTGCTCTGTTGGAAACCCCCGCGATCGACAGGCTGGCAATGGGGAAGTTCTCCGTCACGCCGCTTCGGTTCTTCGATATAATGTACCCATTTTTAACGTCCTCGTCGCGGTACAGGGACGTAACCTTTGACGCAAACGCGTCGATCACCGCCTGACAGTATCCCTCCCCTTCGTGGTAATCGCAGATGACGATGAAATCGTCGCCGCCGATGTGGCCGATAAACTCATCCCGGACGGCGCAGGATTTCAGGATGTCGGCGGTCAGCGCGAGCATCAAATCCCCGTTTTGGAAACCGTAGGCGTCGTTATACGCTTTGAAATTGTCCACATCGTAATAGGTAACGCAGTATGGGGCATTCCCTAAAATACGGCTAACGATCTCCTTTTCGATTTGCAGGTTACCCGGCAGCCCTGTTAAGGGATTGGAGTGCATGGCGGCGTCCACTTCGATTTTCGTGCAGGTGTCAAGAAGGTCTTTGACCGTTACAATGCCGGCATATCTGCCGTCCTGTTCAACGACAATGGGACTGTACAGATGTTCAAACGGCCTTTGCATGGCGAGTCTGGACGCTTGGTCGAGAGGCATATGATAGTTGACCCTTAAAAAGTCTGTTCTCATAATCTGCCGTAACCATTTCTTAGAATTGAGGCTATGCCCATACCGCCCGCCGAACGTCTCAATTAAGGCCGACCTTGTCATAAAGCCGGCGGCGGTTTCATTTTCAACGGCGGTAAACTCGGTGATGGTTGGATTCAGCCGCAGTGTTTCATAGATAACTTCCGCTCTTTCATCGGGGGAGAAACTATAACCGGGTTTGGCCAAATGCCCGATAATGGGATAAACCGAGCTTTTGATCCTTTCATTGTATCGTTTCTCATGGTACTTTTGAATCATCCCGGCTTTCTCCGGCGCGATTTCGGCAAACGAGCCGCGCGGGATGCCAAGATAGTATCCCTGGGCAAAATCAACGTTCAGCTTGATGAGTGTTTCCAGCTCTTCCTCGGTTTCCACTCCCTCGGCGACCGATTGAATCCCGGCACTCCGGCAAAAATCGATCATCGCCTTGCACAGTAACTGCTTGGTTTCATCCTTATCTATGTTCCTGATTAAGTAAAGGTCGAGTTTGATCAGGCCGGGACGGACATTGGCGATGACATTCAGCCCGGAATAACCCGCTCCCACATCGTCTATGGCAATCCCGTAGTTTTGATTCCTGTAGTGGCTGATCGCCTCTAAAAACACATCGCTGTCCATGATGGCGGTGCGTTCGGTAATCTCAAAAATGACGTCTTGAATATCCAAACCGTATCGGCTCAAACGGTCTTTTGTAAAACCTGCCCGGAACGCCTCGTCATGGATGATATTCGGATTGACATTGAGAAAGAGTTTTCGTCCCGCGCCCATTTGCCCGGCGTGTTCCATTGCCTTTCTTCTGCACAGGGCTTCCAGTTCCCATGACCGGTTCATTTTATCAGCCGTCTTAAACAGCAGCTCGATGTTCATTTTCAACGCTTCATCCGATATTCTGCTCAGTGCTTCGTATCCGTAAACACTCCCGTCTGTGAGGGATACAATAGGTTGATAGACCGGAACAATGGCTTCATAGTTCAGGATCAGATCAAGTTTTTCCGCGTCGGTCAGCGCAAAGGGTTCTTCAAATTGAACGGCAGCCTGCATAGCGATACTCCTTACATATCCATTTTAAATAAAGCATATCGGAGCAATGTAAAATCCACAAGCAGGGTTTGGTAAATCCTGTGTAATTTTTATGTAAAAACACGGATTTTACATAAATTTTACACCCGCCTGTCTTTGGATTTTACAAACCTCGTGTATACTTGACGTAGAATCCGAAAAAATATGAGGGAGAAAATGAAAACGATGAAAAAGACACTATCCGTATTCCTGAGCGTCCTGCTTGTGTTCGCGCTCCTCGCCGCCTGCGGGGAATCCAGCCCCAGCGACAGCACACCCGGAAACAACAGCGACAACAGCGGCAACCCCACTCCCGGCGACGGCGGCAATGACAGCAACACACCCGCCTCCTCTTTTGACGCCAGCCGCATCATCGGCGTCTTCACGCGCGAAGAAGGCAGCGGCACCCGCGACGCGTTTACCAGCGTGACCGGCGTCGGGGAAGATATGTATGAAGAGGCCGTTGAGAAGAGCGAAACCAATGAGATCATCGCGGGGGTTGAAGGCAATGATTACGCCATCGGCTATGTCTCGTTAGGCTCATTAAACGACAAGATCAAAGCGTTGAACATAGGCGGCGTCGCGCCGTCCTCCGCGACCGTCAAGGACGGAAGCTATCCCATCCAGCGTCCCTTCCTCGTCTGCGTCAATGATGAAAAGAAAGACGACGCGCTTGTGCAGGATTTCATCAGCTTCATCCTTTCCGCCGAAGGGCAGGAAGTCGCGGCGTCTAAATGGATCACCTATGTTGACGGCGCACCGGCTTATACACCCAGCGGGTTGAGCGGAACCATCAGGGTGGGCGGCTCCACCTCGGTTGATCCGATGATGGTCGCCCTGAAAGACAAATACATCGCACACAATCCCGACGTCAAGATCGAGATTTCCGGCGGCGGTTCAGGAACCGGCATCAGCGAAGCCACCAGCGGCGTGATCGACATCGGCATGTCGAGCCGGGCGTTGAAAGACTCTGAAAAAGAAGGCGGCTTGACAGACTATATCATCGCGCTGGACGGCGTCGCCGTCATCGTCAATACGGTCAACCCCATCGACGGCATGACGATGGAGCAGGTTAAAGACATCTTTACCGGCGAAGTGACCAAGTGGAGCGACGTAAGGTAATCTATTCAAAAACTTGGAAGTCCTCCTCCTATTGTGATACAATAGGAGGAGGACGCGCGGGAAAGAGTGTGTGGGATGAAGCATCTGAATGAACGGGTCATGCGGGTCGTTTTTTACGTCGCGGCATTGGCGTCCATCCTCGCGGTGGCGTTGATCTGCTTCTTTTTATTTGCCCAGGGGCTTCCGGCTATGGGCAGGATCGGGTTTCTTGAATTTCTGTCGGGGACGGTATGGAAACCGACCTCAGCCAGCAATCCGTCGTTCGGTATCCTCCCGATGATCCTCGGCAGCGTCTATATCACGGCGGGAGCCATTCTGATCGGGGTGCCGGTTGGCGTCTTCGTGGCGGTCTTTATGGCGCGGATGTGTCCCAAACCGATCTATCGATTCCTGAAACCGGCCGTCAGCTTGATGGCCGGCATTCCTTCGGTCATTTTCGGGTTTTTCGGCATGATGGTGTTGGTACCGTGGATATTTGACCTCTTTGGCAAACGGTTTTCAATGATGAGCGGTGAAAGTATGCTGGCCGCCTCTGTGCTGTTGGGGATCATGATCCTGCCCACCGTGATCAGCATCGCCGAAACCAACCTGCGCGCCGTGCCGCAGGAGTTGTATGAGGGGGCGGTCGCGCTGGGGGCCAGCCATGAGCGGGCTGTGTTCAAAGTTGTCCTGCCCGCGGCGAAGTCGGGCGTGATGGCGGCGGTTGTTTTGGGCGTCGGGCGTGCCATCGGGGAGACGATGGCGGTCAAGATGGTGGCAGGCAACCAAACGGTGCTCAGGCTGCCGCATGAGTATTTCAAAGGCGTCCGCACCCTGACGACCAACATCATTCAGGAAATGGGCTACGTCGAGCGGGGCAGTTTGCATTTCGGGGCGATGATCGCCACCGGCGTGGTGTTGTTTGCCTTCATCCTGATCATTAACCTGCTCTTTTCCGTCCTCAATAAGGATAAAGATAAGAAAGGTTCGCGGCGGAAAAAAGCGGCCGTGGCCGAAGGCGGAGCCGGATGATGGAAAAGGTTATGAAGACCATACGGCGTAAAAAACCGATGGACTGGGTGCGGTTTTTGCTGGTGTGGGCGGCCGGGATCGCCACCGTCGCCATGCTGCTCTATATCGTCGGCTTTATCCTGGCCAAAGGGGTTCCGCATATCAAGCCGTCGCTGTTCGCGTTTACCTACACCTCGGAAAATCAATCCCTTTTCCCCGCGCTGGTCGTGACCCTCATCATGGTTGGCATGACGCTGCTGATTGCCGTGCCGTTCGGGGTGTTCACGGCGATTTATTTGGTTGAATACGCCAAACGCGGCAGCCGGATGGTGCGAATCATCCGCATGACCACCGAAACGCTGGCCGGTATCCCGTCGATTGTGTTCGGTTTGTTCGGCTACATATTCTTCTGCGATTGGCTGGGATGGGGCAAATCCATTCTCGCGGGCTGCTTCACGCTGGCCATTATGATCCTGCCGCTGGTTATCCGCACCACCGAGGAGAGCCTCAAATCCATCCCGGACGCTTACCGCGAAGGCTCGTTCGGCCTCGGCGCGGGGCGGCTGCGCACCGTCTTCCGCGTCATATTGCCGTCGGCCGCGCCCGGCATTTTCGCGGGCATCATCCTCTCGGTCGGGCGGATCGTCGGGGAGACGGCCGCGCTGATCTTCACCATCGGAAGCGTGATTCAAATGCCCGAGAGCCTGATGTCGCAAGGGCGGACGCTGGCTCTGCATGTGTATCAGCTGGCCAGTCAGGGGCTGTATCCCAACGAAGCCTACGCCACCGCCGTCGTCCTGCTGACCGTTGTACTCGGCATCAACGCGCTGTCGGCGCGGGTCGAGCGGCGGTTTATGTTAAAAGTGAGTTGAAAAACATGAAAAAATATGTGATTAAAGACGTCAATTTATGGTATCATGATTTTCAGGCGTTGAAAGACGTCAATTTAGACATCGAGACCAACAAAATCACGGCCTTCATCGGCCCGTCGGGCTGCGGGAAGTCCACTCTCATCAAAACCCTCAACCGCATGAATGATTTGGTGGAGGGCTGTAAGGTCAAAGGGTCGATCCTGCTGGACGGAACGGACATATACGGCGACATCGACGTCAACCTGCTGCGCAAGCGGGTGGGGATGGTTTTCCAAAAACCCAACCCCTTCCCGATGAGCGTTTACGACAACATCGCCTTCGGCCCGCGGACGCACGGCATCAAACGAAGGATGGAGCTTGACGAGGCGGTGGAAAAGGCTCTGCGCGGCGCGGCCATATGGGAGGAAGTAAAAGACCGCCTTAACAAAAGCGCGCTGGGGCTATCGGGCGGGCAGCAGCAGAGGTTGTGCATCGCCCGCGCGCTGGCTGTTTCGCCGGAGGTTCTGCTGATGGACGAACCAACGAGCGCGCTCGACCCCATCTCCACCGGCAAGATTGAAGACCTGATGGCCGAATTGAAAAAAGAGTATACCGTCGTCATTGTCACCCATAATATGCAGCAGGCGACGCGCATTTCCGATAAAACAGCCTTTTTCCTGCTGGGGGAAATGATCGAGTTCGGCGACACCGAGCAGATATTCTCGATGCCTCAAAAAGAGACGACGGAAAATTATATCTCGGGGAGGTTTGGATAAATATGCGGGAAAAATTCGACCGGCAGCTGGAAAAGCTGAATCATATGCTGATCGAGATGGGCGCGCTGATCGAAGACGCCATCAAAAAATCGGTTCAAGCATTGAAAAAACGCGACGTCGAATTGGCGAACGCGGTCATCGCGGGGGATCATGACATCGACGAGATGGAGAAGGACATAGAAAAACTCTCTCTCAAATTGCTGCTTCAGCAGCAGCCGGTGGCGAGCGACCTGCGGCTGATCTCGTCGGCGTTGAAAATGATCACCGATATGGAACGCATCGGCGACCAAGCGGCGGACATAGCGGAGATTACAACCATGCCGGCCGGTCTGCCGACAGTTCAGCTCGATCACATCACCCGTATGGCTGAAGCGACCAGCCGTATGGTGACGCAAAGCATCGACGCCTTTGTGAAAAAGGATTTGGCGATGGCCAATGAGGTCAAGGCTATGGACGACGCCGTGGATGACCTCTTCAAGCTGGTGAAAGAAGACGTCATTGACCTGATGAAATCGGATAAAGCGGAGAGCGAACAGGCCGTTGACTTGCTGATGATCGCCAAATACTTTGAACGCATCGGCGACCACGCTGAAAACATCGCCGAATGGGTCGAATATTCCATCACGGGCGTTCACCAATCCCATAAACCAAAGGAGTGAGCCTATGCCCGCCGTTTACATTGTAGAGGATGATGAAAATATCCGCGAAGTCGTACTGTACGCCTTGCAATCGGCGGGTTTTGACGTTTCGGGATTTGAGACGGGCGCGGAGTTTTTCGCCGCGGCCGAAAAGGCGTTGCCCCATCTTGTCCTGCTCGACATCATGCTGCCGGACGAGGACGGATTAGCCATCCTCAAACGGCTGCGCGCCGCGCCGCAAACCCAAACGCTCCCCGTCATCATGCTGACGGCGAAGGGTTCGGAAGCCGATAAGGTCAAAGGGCTGGATATGGGTGCCGACGATTACATCGCCAAACCGTTCGGAGTCGTTGAGCTGATTTCGCGGGTAAAAGCCTTGCTGCGCAGGGCTTTGCCGGAGGCTTCAACCAAGCGGTTGGTGTTTGGGAATCTTATACTCGATCATGACCGCCGCGAGGTGACGGTTGGCGGCGAAAAAGCCGAGCTGACCTTTAAGGAATATGAATTGCTCCGGTATCTGACACAGAATAAGGGGAAGGCATTGAGCAGGGACAGGATCATGAGAGCCGTTTGGAATTATGAGGCGGAGGGCGAGAGCCGGACGCTGGATATGCACATCCGCTCGCTCCGTCAAAAACTCGGCGCGGCGGGGGAGCTCATCAAAACAGTCCGCAATGTCGGCTATAAACTGGGAGAGTGAGGCGGCATGAAGAAAAGGATTTATTTTAGTTTTCTAGGTTTGATATTGTTGAGCATCCTGCTTCTGTCGGCATCGGTCAGCGTCATCTTTTTCAATGTGAATCAAAATCAGGAAAAAGCCGCCGTCAGGGATCGGGCGGTGCTGGCCGCCGATTTGCTCAACCGGGGCGTCGGGGGTGCGGATGTATTCTATAATGATTACGCCAACTATAACGCCGATACCGCGCGGGTCACCGTTGTGGCTCCTAACGGCACAGTGCTGCTCGATAACAAAGCGGACGCCGCCTCCCTTGAAAACCACGGCGGCCGGGAAGAGATACAACAGGCTTTGCAGGCCGGGAGCGGGGAGATCACGCGCTACTCCATCACGGCAGGGTATGATACATACTATTATGCCGTTTTGCTTGACGACGGCAATGTGCTGCGGGTATCAAAGACCATGAGCCATATCAACAAAGTCTTTTCCGCCGTCTGGCCGGCCATCGCCGCCGTAACGGTGCTTGTTCTGCTTCTCGCCAATATGCTGGCTCGCCGGCTCACAAGAAAAATCCTCATCCCGCTGAACTGGATCGACTTTGAAGGCGACAACACCGCCGCTTATGACGAGCTGGTTCCTTATATGAAAAAAATAAACCAGCAAAAACATGAAATCGCCGCGCAAATGACCGCGCTCAGGAGCCGTGCCGATACCATCGAGATCATCACCGGCAACATGAAAGAAGGGTTGATCCTGATCGACAGGGCAGGTACTACGCTGATCGCCAACAAGAGCGCGGCCGAACTCTTTCGGGAAGAGCAGATGGAACAGAAGCATATCCTGAACATTTGCCGCAATATGGAGTTTCAGCAAGGCGTCAAAGAGTGCCTTTCCGGCGGCAACGCCGAAATCATTTTTGAGCAGGACGAAAAAACATACAATGTCTACTTCAGTCCCGCCCAAGGGCATGACGGCCTGACCGGCGGCGTCATCCTCTTTTTCGATGTGACGGAACGGATGGGGGCTGAAAAACAGCGGAGGGAGTTTTCCGCCAACGTATCCCATGAACTGAAAACCCCGCTGACCAGTATTTCGGCATTGAGCGAGATGATTGGGAACGGCATGGCCAAAGAGGATGATATAAAGGGTTTCGCCGAAAAAATATCCGAACAGGCAAAACGGCTGATCGACGTCATCAATGACATCATCAAACTCTCCGAGTTCGACGAAGGCAAAGCCGACAGGGGAAGAGAGGTCTTTGACCTATACGCGCTGGCCGAAACAGCGGCCGGTACGCTGCGGGATAACGGCAAGGGTGTTCAGATATATCTTTCGGGAGAACGCTTCGACATAACAGCCAACCGCCGGATGATCGACGAACTGCTGGTTAACCTGATCGACAACGGGATCAAATACAATAAGGATGGCGGTACGGTGACGGTCACCCTTTCGCGGGAAAACGGCTTTTGCCAAATCGCGGTGTCCGATACCGGCATCGGAATACCCGCAGCGCACCAAAGCCGGGTGTTTGAGCGGTTCTATAGGGTCGATCGATCACGCTCAAAGAAAACGGGCGGCACGGGGTTGGGGTTGTCGATCGTGAAGCACACCGCCGAGCACCACGGCGGCAGAGTCGAATTGAAAAGCAGTGAAGACGCGGGCACGACGGTAACCTGCTGGCTGTTATATTCGCCATGAAGTTCCGCTGGGGCGGGACGGGCGTCCTCCGCCCTGCGGAGGCCGGGACGGGCGGCCGCCTTGCGGGGGACGGGATGAGCCGCCGCCCTGCGGAGGACGACCACCACCATGCGGAGGGCGTGGCCGGGATGGACGCCAAGGCATGGTGATGAACGGCGGGCGTCCTATCACCAAAAAGGGGCGCAAAAAGAGCGGGATGCCTCCAAAAAATAGCTGCCAAAACGGGGTTACATTATATCCGAATGTATTGTACAGGGCAATCAGCAGCAAAAGCCGGGCTATTTGGACGAGTGTATCCTGATCGTATCCGACAGGCACACGAAAGTTGGATAGGTTCGCTATGATGATCGCGTTTGCCATTCGGTCTATGTCTGATGCTGTGATATTGCGCCCCCTGCCGAAACCCATCACCGCTTGCTGCACGAGCGGCTGCATTTGCGCGTATACATCAGGGTCTATGTTTTGAAAGTCGATCAAAGTCAATACCTCCTTAAAGTCATTCATTCCTATTCTATGGCCGGCAGACAGGAGGGTGACGGGGTTCATCTATTGCAGCTTTCGTATCGTCATTGAACTCTGCGTTAATTAATACTCCTTCCCGATATATGCGTCCTCCGCCATACACTGAAGCTGGTTGAGGGCGGCTATGGTTTCCTCGAAGGTCACATTAGAGAAATACGATGTATTATAAAACAGCAAAAAAGCCTGATAGAATCAGGCTTTTAGACTGGCTCAACAGACAGTGCCAAAAACGAACCAACAGATTCCTTTATCGACAGGCTATGTAAGCATTATATCGCTTGACGGCTGAAAAGGCAAGGGAAAATCATAAAAAATTTTGAGAGGTTCGCGTCACGGAGATTATCTCTTACCCGACATAATCCTAAGCGGGATGCTTGATGAAATTGTTTACGTTTAGTTGCACTCTTTCGCCCGTTGCCATTTATCACAGCAGTCGGATCCTTTGTTAGTTGCAAGACCAACATCCGTGTTGCCTTTTAACTCGCACCATACATCATCGTCGGAAGCATCTACCTCATACCGTGTATCATATGTACGTCCGTATTCGCAGTGGGCGCAGTTACGGACATGATCTTCTATGATTTATGTTCTATCATCGCTATCACCTTTTATCGCTCGATAAATTCTATTGCGATTACCGCCGCTTATAGCAACGATACCTTCTTTTACAAGCTGAGAAAGTATGCGCCGTGCAGTACCGGGTGAACGCTTGATAATTTTTGCCGTCGTCGCCGCACTGATTTCACCATGCTCTTGTAGATACACGAGTATCGCTTGGTGATGAGCGTTATCGCTCATTTTATCGCTTACGTTATCGCTCATTTTTCGTTTATCGCTCATAATGCCGTTCGATAAACTGAGCGGCACTATCGTCTTGAACACGTCTCCGTCGATCAGATCCGGTTCACCGCCGGAGTACAGTTTGGTGAACTCATACAGATTTCTGACGCCGGAGCCGAGGACGTCGGCGCGGCCTATGTTGATAAAGAAATGCGCCAGCAACGGATTTTTGGGATACGGCGCAAAATTATTCGGGTCAATGCGTCCGGGTACTCTTGGCAAACTCCAGTTTTCGGTAACAATACGGTCACGTTCGATAATGATTTTCGCGGGATACGCGCTTGTGTATTCACGGTGAACCAAAATATTGCTGACAAGCTCACGGGCGATTTTTGAACGCAAACTAACAGACTGGTCGTTTATCAGATGGAATCTGTCGAGCGTATGCTTGGCGATAAACTCGATGAGTTGCTCATATGCGTCTATAAGGTTGGTCATCACCATGAGCCGGTCATCGTAACGGTCAAGGTTTTCCCTGCGGCATATCGCGTCGGTGACATAGTTTGCCGTACAGGAACGTATTACCTCGTCACGCCCAAAAAGCAAGACTGCGGCGAGATTATACCCTGTTTTACCAGCTTCACGGTCTTCTTGGTACAGTCCCGCGCTTCGGATTATTTCCATATCGGTCATGTTTTCCCACGGATGGTCGTCTACGCGGTTTTTAGCCAAACGCCGAACCTTCGGCATGAGTCTCGCAAAATCAAAATCCTCTTCTTTGGCATATGGAAAAACTTTGCGTTCCGAGTAATCTGCTGTTTTGCGCTGATGAATATGCGCTACCATCATTGAATTGCGTGTGATGTCCATATCGCCGTCTTCGTTACGGTCGAATATCCTACCGCCAAACATCACTACCTGCGAATTGGGCGGGACATAACACCACAAGGCTGTTTTGCCGTCAATTTCCGCTTCCTCCAACGCGAGAAAGAGTGTCGGCGCGAAGCGTTGCGGGTTGTTCAGGGAGTTTGCGAAGTCTTTTTTCATTTTTGTAACGGCTTCGGGGTTCACACCGCTGACTTCACCGTTATCCTCAACGCCGAGCAGGATATATCCGCCGTACCGATTTGAAAAAGACGACACGGTTTCGTAGACATTGCTGGCGAGTTCATTTTTGCAGCGTTTGAACTCGGCGGTCAGCCCCTCGCCGTCACGGATTATTTGATGGAGTTTTTGTAGCATTGGTCAGCACCTCTTCATGTTATTTTTTCCCTGCTGTATCTTTCTGCATTATCAGAATTGCCTTTTCTAATGTATACCTTTCTCCAATCAGATGTTTATTTTCGCAATAGTCTGTTGCCTCAATAGCCGGTGGTATCAAGCACAACACATTTTGCTCATCAGCAACCGTAGTTATTCCGACATCACCTATCCCCATTTCTTGATATATATTATTTGGAATTAGTGCTATCGCACATCTTGGAGAAAGGGTGAAAATGTAACAATCTCCATGCTTTATATAGTGAAAAGGCGTTAAAAGAAACGTGGCTATTATCTCTGTTGGTATATAGTTAATTATAGCCGTAAATTTCTCAAAGTGTAATTTATCGCTAAATACTTCTCTCATATCCGCAAAAGGCATTCCATAAAAGAAATTTCGCATTCTATTATCAGTTGCAAAAACCCCTCTTAGTTCATTTGCAATTTCTACTGTTGAATAGGATAGTCTTCCAATGCGCGCATATTCACTTTCAAAATAGTTAATTTTAGGAATAACAACGGCAGGATTCATAACTGATTTATAGAGTTCCGGCCTACGCATGGTTTGTAGCGCTAATAAGTCAATCGCTAAAGATTTAAGTTGATCTTTGTCATAGGCGCAATCCATATTCGAATTATGTATGTCAGCAACACTTTTGTTGAATTTCCCCATAAATGTCTCTAATCTTTGACAAACCTTATCAAAATCATTGCGATAATAACCTTCTATCTTTTGATATGTGGATGGCCCTCTATCATAAATGCGCATATCCTTCATATTCAGATACGAAAATGTATGTTTCCCTTGTTCTCTAAATCTGCGTAGGGTCGAATTAGGAATTGCTATGTGATCAAAACGCTCTCTTTTCTTACGCTTCATATTTTTCTCACCTCACACTACCCTCCGCTATATTTATCTCGTCCTCCGTCTGACCTTTATCCTTAATGAAAAGTCTTCCTCTTATCAGACAAGCTACTCCTCCAAATGTCAACATGAAGAACTCAGTAATAAATACAATAGGATATTCTATTTCATGGTCTACCAAAAAATCTAGTATAAATAACGCAAGCATAATTGTCATTGCAAATCCCATAGCTCCATACCAAGCATCTCTTTTCCCTTGTATATATGTTTGCTTGCCTGCCATTTTATCCCCCTTGGCGAAATAAAATAAAATCCAAAATATCATAGCACCAAATCCTATTACCGCACCCATAGTGTGAATTATATTGCTCCAGTACATAGATAGCAATAATAAGCCGACCGTACCATATTCTTCGATATATGGGGATGAGCATGGTTGTACTGCAACAACCAAAAACCCAATCACCATACATACTACTAAAGTTTTTTCCAACTTATTATAAGCAAAGAATTTCATTTGCATTAACGTAAAAGCAGATATTATTCCTATGCAACCCGGCAGGATCATAGATACTCGATTTATTATCGTAGCACCTTCGCTTATAGACATAAGAAACGGTAATCCGTGAAACAGCATAGTTGATAAAAGAGATAGGGGGGCAATTATTATAGCAGTAAATCCAATTATTCTAAAAAATAGAAAAGAATACTCACGAATATCATTATATTTCTCTTGCATAATGTCCTCCTTTGGCTAAGGCGATAATTCTCATCACCGCACACCCTCCTCAGCAATCTTAATCTCCTCGTCCGTCAGCCCGTACAGCCTCCCAAAAATTTTATCGAGATCCTCTTCGTTCGTTGGCATTGTTTCCAAAACATGATTGTCAATAGCATCAAGCATTATCTGCTCCTTTTCCATAAGCCGCTGATAAATTGCGCTCCCCATAGACCATTCGCCATCATCGGTGTCATATACCGCTTGTAGAAAGTAATATTGCGTGTATTGCCCCTCCGGCAAACCAAGACGATGAATACGGTCTTTGGATTGCAGCAGATGAACAAGATTATAACTGTACTCAAAATAGATGGCGTCATGACATATGCTGTGCAAGGATACCGACTCTGCCAATGTATGCGGATTAGTCAGCAATACTTGAAATTGACCTGATTTGAAGTCGGTGAGGATTTGTTGGCGTTCGTCCAATGGAACCTCACCCATAATAATCCGGGTTGTAACCCCACGCTTTTCCAATGCTTGCGAAAGACGGTCAATGGAGTTTATGAATACGCACCAAATGACAGTAGGCTTGTCCTTTTGCGCCAGTTCAACCGCCAAATCAACACACTTACGAAATTTTGCAGTTTCACCACATGATTCTATCAACGACTTTACTTCATCGCTGTAATCTGCGTAATCAATTTCTTCCGCATCCATAGAATCATCAAGCAAAAAACGAAACTCATTCAAATCCAGTGTTTGCAGCAACATTTTAGGATTGCTTTCAAGTTGCAAAATGCGAATTACCAATGCAAGTTTATTACGCCGATACCTCATACACAAAATTTTCAATAACCTATTTTCGGTCTTCTCAGCCTCCACGTCAAGGATAATATCATCATTGGTATCGGGAACGCCTAGTTGCCTCTTCGTTGTGCGACAGAAGAAAGGCTGCAATTTGTCATTTATCGCCATTCTTTCATCATATGTTGGATCGCGTAATAACGCAGGACTAAAATCGAAATGCTCATTATATTCATCGGGAAAAAGAATATGCAAGAAATTATAAATGTCAGTATACGAGTTTGGGATCGGCGTTCCGGTCATAGCTACAATATAATGAGCATTATTAGCTATAGAAATCGCATTATTTGCATATCTTCCGTCAATTCTTTTAACCTTATGTACTTCATCAAAAACCAAAAGAGTTTTTTCATCTATCAGAGAATAAAGTTCTTCTCGACAACCTCCAATAGATTCAAAGTTGAAGAGAAAAAGGTTGCAGTTTCCTGATTCTAACTGTATTCCCCGTTTTTTATCTCTGATATTTCTATACTCAGATGCATGGATATTGAAGCACCGCAGCTTTTCAATGCCATCAAAGCATATCTCAAATTCATCAATCCATGAACCGAAAGCATTTTTAGGGCAGACCACTACAATGCGGCGTAGTAAGTCTTTGGCTTTTAGATATGCGTACATCCCCAACACGGATGATGTTTTCCCTGATCCGGGGACAGAAAAATTGCCGGATTTTCTCATAGCACACATGAAGAAGGAATCCCACATCTGCTTTTCTCTGAGTTTTCGACTCATCACACTGTCAACCACACTGCGGTACTCGTCAAATCGTTCAAGTAATTTCGTGTCTCGATTCTTTAGTTCTGCGCCAAGTCTCAACCGGGACTCTAAGTACATTTCTCTTGCTGCAATAAAATCAGATAATGCTTGTTCAACAAAAAGAACTAGACCTTGTTTCCCCGCTTCTCTTTCGCATAATGCAATGACTCTTTTGTAGTCCAGATATGTTAGCGCACTTTTGAAGCGGATAAATCCAGCGTGTACATTCGCAACATAACGCCTAAGCGACAGCTTAAAAAATATACTGCTGCAAAAAGCGTCTGTTACATCAGGCGGAATCCATAGTGCAAGCCCGCCATCATAGTCAAGTCTCCACTCGGTCATTTACAAATTGCTCCTTATTTCTTCCATTACGCTTTCAAGGCGATTAAGCTGTCGCTCGACACGCTGCAAATCGCTATCGTTCAGTTTCAAAAGAATATTGAGGTCTATGCTCTCCAATGCGTCGGTTGCTTTTTCAATGAGTTGAACGGGGCGGTTCCGGGTTTCTGTTTTTTTAACTTTTGTCAGGGCTTTTTCCAATGAATTTTCTAATTCCTGAACGATTTCATCGTTGGCGCGTATCGTATCTCGAATAACCCTATCTGTAACTTGTCCAACCGGGGGCAGCATCTCAAGAACTTTCTCTGCAATAGCCCGCTGTTCCTCGATAAAGCCATCTTGATAATCTGAGCCGACAATGCTTTTAATGCTGCGCACGAATGTACGTAAATCACCTTCTGAACGCATGAGGATATTGGTAAACACGCTGTTTTTCAAATCCTCTTTATCATCCTCCGTTCTGCATTTCTTCAAAAGTGGCAGCAATGCTTCAATAGGAGAAAACACTTGCATATCTCTGGCAACATGAAATTGTAACGGAGCGTTAATGAACGCCAAGAACTCTACCATCAAGTTTGTTATCTCGATACGACGATTTACTTCTTGTAACGGTTCATTGGAACTGCGGGCATATTCTGCGGCAGAGAGCAATCTTGTATCAATTACGTCATTATATATCCCCACAAGTCTTTCGATGGGATTATAATCAACCTTGCTCTCCTCACCGTGTTGAATGGATAACTCCAGCATTTTAATTTGCTTGGCATTGTTTTTCATATGCTGATCAAGGATCACAGTTTCAAAATAGTTGAATCGGTCACTTTTTTCCGAAAGGCGACGCAAGCAGGCAAATCTCCTGTTGCCGTCGATAATACGCCCATCAATTAGGACAACACCCGGCAAGCGTTGATCGACAAGCTCAATGTTAGCCTGTGTCTTTTTTATGGTCTCTGGATTGCTTTGGATGATAAAGCGTTCAATAATCGTATTATATTCATCTCTATCATCTACACCAATAGATTCCCCGCCGTGTTCGCTTTTGTACTGGCTTATCCATGTTGCGATTCGGTCGTTTTGATCGTTGTAAAATAGATAATCCAACCGCACCTTATAGACGGGATACGGATTTGTAATGCCGTCGATAGTTAGCTTTCTGGATAAGTCTGTTTTTACAACAGCGCCAGATTCAATTCCCTGAGTTAAAAGATTCACGATTATACCTCCTCAAAATATGTGTCGTAGTCCGTGTAGACTTTCTCCATAATGGCGTCATAGTGCATGGAACTACTTTTTACGGTTTCAATTATCTTCCACCGATCTATGTGCATCCCATAATGCTCGTCAAGAAGTTTTACCAGTTCAAAGACACCTATTGATGCTTTTTCTGATACGATGTAGTCAATGAACGCTTTGAAAGAAGTGCCTGAACCTCCTCTGAATAATAATTTCGTATGACCTATACGTTGATAAGAATAACGACGTTTATCTTCCGTCAACAAGGACGAATAAAACATCTCATCAAATCCTAAATCATCAAGGGTATGTGAAAAGCCGCTGTTTCGTAACGAACTGATAGTGAAATATGATCCAAGACCGATATGCTCATCAACAGAGTCACAATATGCCCGTATGCTTTCCACGGAAACGCCTATACTGTTGAGCCTTCTAATGTTGATAAAGCAATAGGGTTCAAATTCGATTATTTCATAGCGGCTTTTTAGTGCCATCAATTCCGATGTATATGATACCTTCCCGGTAACGCCAAAAGGAAATGTTCGGACATCAATAATATCTTCGTATGTTAGAAGATAGCGAAAATACTCTGCGGCAGACGGATAGATGTTTTTGATTACATATGAGGCATACACGGAAAATCCGAGCGTTTTAAGAGTATGCGGATTAACATTTTCCATTGGCTCGCCGGAAAATTCCCTTTGATAAATTCGTTTCACATCTGATATTTCGTAATAATCGTCTGTAAGTATTTTAACTAATACATCAGCTTGTCCAACAGGGAGTGGCAATGTGGAAATATCATATACCCCATTATGGAAATACGCATCAAAGCTCTTCAGAAAATTCGACATAACAGTCGCTGCTTGTACGCCATATTCCTCTTCATATGCTGTTGCAAAATCTTGGGCCACTACTGGCGATAACTGTATCAACATATCCAAAACCTGTTCGGCACGATTGGTATTACCAAACTCAATCATTGGCATCCTGCTAATGGTGATATTCTCGCGGTTTTCTTTTTTACACAGTTTCTTCAGTAAATTGTGCAACTCATATTCATCTCTGATGTTGTATCGACGCATAAGCGCGGGATGCTCTTTGAAGAATTTACGGGTAGAATACTCAATATCATTGTATTGCTCAAACGCCAATTCTTGCCAGAACTCTGAAAAGTCATATGCCCCCAAATCGTAATACCGAAAGCGACGTCCCAACTTCCATAGAACTTTGTCATGGTCAGCTAGTCTGTTGACATAAGTACCTGGATTTATTGTAAAACGGTCATTTTCGGAAAGGCCAAGATCGTTAAGAACCATTTCGTAATACTCTATAAAATCCTCAAATAGAGTATCGTCCTGACAGTATGTGCGGATAACATAGTCAGCTATCTCCGGTCGCCCTCTGTATATACGTTCGCCGCCAATTATCACACAATCCTTATATACAACCTTCTCTGCTCCTCTCCTGATCTCATCTGGAAAAGACTCATCCGTAAGAAGTTGTTCCAGCGGAATCGTTCCGCGCTTCTCCTTTCCCATTGTAAGATAGTTGTAAACGGATTCGTCTTCGCCAAAAGCAAGAACAAAGTCTTTTCGTGATAGTTCATATTTTTTGTATACAGCAATATACTTGTCTTCTGTGAGAATCATCTTTTTTCGATATATATATTTCCCTATTATTTGACGAATACGTTCCCTTGTTAGACGATACTGGCCTCCTATCTCCTCAAGCGTTACCCCTTGCAGACGTTTCAAAAATATATCCCGGTGAATCTCATTTTTGATGCTGTGAGCATAGTCAAAGGATGTCATTCTTCGGGGCTTTATTTTATCCTCTATCAATAGTTGTCCATCAGATTCCATTTCCAAAATTATTTCTTCCGTGATATTATGACTTATGACATTCTCTGGTATCTGAGACATTATTTTATGCAACTCTATGCCAAACGGAAAATCGGACAGATATGCAACGATCTTTTGCTTGATAGCTCCCCGTAAATAGTCATTTGAGAATATGTCTTCCGCAAGCACCCTGCTTTCATTTTCTTCAGAATTTTCAAACAAAGGCAAAAGTTCCTGATACAACAGACCGCCATGCACCGGAAGAAAAGACGCTAACGCAGAAACAGTAGACTGGCATGGGTGATTGCTTTCCTCAGCAGATACAAACCGAAGCGTTTCTACTTTCGATAGTATTTCTTCTTTGCTTTTTTGCCCAAGATTTCTAATGGATAATAAATCAGTTTCCGATATTTCAATCAGTTGTGAAGCGAAATTATAGCCCGAACCTTTCAAGCAATTATAGCATCTGACTGATAAACCAAGTTCTTCTATTGGCATATCCGCGCATAGAACGCCTCTCGCATCACGAAACAGCACAGATTTTTCGTTCTCTCTAACTTCCTCAAAGGACACCACAAAGGATTCTTCTGATTTTGAATGAATTGAGTCTAAAAACGATTCAACCTCAAGTATGCACTTTGCTCCGAAGTTGCTAATTGCAGGCAATTTATCTCTATCATATTCCAATAACGCAGAAACTGTATGCACTCCGGCTCTGCGTAGCGCATTATGGCTCCGTGTGGATAATCCGATTTTGGTAATCGAATCCTCAATAGTAAGATTTGGCATTTTACACCCCAAACTACAATTTGGCTCGGTTTCGACAGAACTCAATAATTTTAATCCTCTTGCGTTTATGAATAATGACAGTATACAGCAAAATGCCTACTCTTTCAACCCCTCATTCGTTGATTGCCTCCCTACCCGCTCCCCCTCGCCTTCCTAACCCGGCCCTGCTCCAACCAAGCGACAAACTCCTCAAACGGCAACTCCCCAGCAAGGCAGGCGTCCCGCTTCTTCACGGATTCATCAGACCATTTCATAAACGCGGCCTGCGTCATCTTCTTGGCGCGGACGCGGGAGTGTAGTCGGCGGTATGCTTTCTTGTGAGCCTCCAGCACAGGATTCCCCGCCACCTTCTTCTCGTACCGCAGCGTCGCGCCAATCTCGCTGCACTTTCTGTTGGTGTCGGCATAGATGCGTTCGCAGTATTCGGCGTCCGCTCTGCGCTTCGGAATGAAGAACCGGCCACAGTTCTTGCATTTCTTTATGAAAATGTCATGCTCGATCATCTTCACAAACTCAAACCGGAACAAATCCCGTATCGTGTCTATCTCGTACAGTTCAACAATCTCCGGCGGTTTTATCACCCCATAAAACGCTTTGAATGGTTTCTCAATGATGAGGTATTTCCCGGTGACATCTTCTTTACGGTATTCCTCCTCAAGCATATACAGATATTCCATAGAGGA
>Ga0082212_10002977_pt1 | contig 24264 bp, 20 predicted proteins | sample TergutNt197P3_FD_71548 | JGI IMG/M metagenome (GOLD analysis project Ga0082212, IMG submission 71548) | Neocapritermes taracua P3 segment gut microbial communities from Petit-Saut dam, French Guiana - Nt197 P3 | ecosystem: Host-associated > Arthropoda: Insects > Digestive system > Gut ... | reverse complement strand
ATGTCGGCATAATGGTTGCGGCAGGCTCTGTCCCATAATTCGGAAAAACGTTTCAAATCTGCTTTTTCATAATCAGTAAAACGCATCCATTGTTTTCCCTGAGAAATCGAAGCGTATTCTTCTCTTTCCTGCTGATCCATGATTACGTCCGGCATGAAATGCACATCCGCCACATCGTATATTTCGGGCAATCGCTTTGCGTATTCTTCCGCTCCCAATGAGGAGTAAGAAAGAGGTATGTTTTCCCTGCCGATTTCATCCTTTATTTCTTCCCCCATCCATAAATTGAGCAATTTATAACGGTCGTTCTCCATTTGGTTTTTATCCAATTTTACATTGCCTTCGTTTTGGTTGAGCGCACCGATTTGACGAATTGATTCAAGACTGCGCGATGCAAAATGCGGAACTTCGTTCATGGGCGCTACCCATACCGCCCGTTCCAAGATTCCTTCTTCACGCATCAACCGCAATGCCTTTACCCATGTATGACCGAAATCACGCAATGTTTTCTCTTCCCTGTCCACAGTAATGAGGCTGCGGTCACTATCTAATGTCAATGTAGATTTATGTCCCATCATGTGACCTTTTTCCCACGAATCAAGTCCGAGCCAGATGTTGTTTTTGCGGCAGGCGTCGGCTAACTGTTTCAATTTTTGGAGCGCGTTACAACTGAAAGAACCGGTAACTTTTCCCCAGTAGGGTAATATTTTCTCTCCACTCGAATTATAATCGGGTAAAAATGTGGTAGTTTTTTCCAACACGCGGGAAGGAAAACAATCTATTCGCAGTGTGTTGTAGCCCCGTTCGGCGGCTTCTTCCACTCTTTTTTCGATGTTTTCATACGAACCGCCATTTCCCTGACCGGTGAGCCACGAAAAATCCCACATGGCAATGGTTAGGCGTGTTTTTTTATTCCAGTAATGAAAACTGTCATTCGGAACACTGTTATTTTCGCTTCGATGAACCGGTCGGGCTTGCATGACGCCGGGCAGTAAAAGCCCTGCTGCCGATAATTTCAGGAAATCTGATCTTTTCATTGGTTTGAATTAATTATTTCATTATTTATCAAACAGATGCTTCAAAACACCAATTTAACCACCATTACCGTATTTGCCATTTCATTAGCCGGAAGGTTTCGCAGGCGAAGCGCCGGTTTTTGTGAAGCGAGGTTGTCGTGGTCGTGCGGAATCTGGTTTACCACCGTTTCTATTTTCCTGCCATCGTTGAGCAGAACAGCGCTTTTGGGCATGGTGTCCATTGGGGGCAGTTTGATGCTGTTACCCTGCGGATTTTTGTTCAAATGTACATAAACAGTGTTATCGCGGCGGGTAAGCATCACATCGCGGTTGACGGTCAGTTGCGAAGCCGCCTGAACATCTTCAAACGATTCCCTTACCGAGTGATACCATTTGCCAATGCGCTTCAGAATATCAACATTTTCAGGCGATATGGTTCCGTCTGCCATGGGACCTGTGTTCAGCAGGTAGTTGGCGTCGCGACAAAGGTAACGGTCAATGCTCTGTATCAGATGACGGTCGGTATAATAAGCCTCGTCTGCACGATACCCCCAACTTTCCATACCCACAGCCTGACACGCTTCGGTCGGGCGATTGAATGACACGCTGTCATCCTTTTCAAAGTCGCGTTCGGGCGTACCGAAATCCCCATCATCAAAACCGCGATTGTTGATGACCGCATCAGGTTGCAGTTGGCGAATCATGGTATTGATTGACGTATCCCGATATTCGGGAATATTGCCGTCCCACCAGAAACCGTGTATCTTTCCATAGTTGGTACACAGTTCGCGTACCTGGGCTTTCAGAAATTCGAGATATTTACCCCAGTCGGGCGAATCATCCGGTTGAGGCGGTATTTCATGGTGGCGACCTTCATTGGGGTAGTTCGGATGATTCCAGTCGGCGATGGAATAATAGAGGCACAGGGGTATGTTACGTTTGTGACAAGCCTCTGCCAGCATTCCCAAAATATCCCGCTTATATGGCGTATTCATCACATTGAACGCTGTTTGCCGCGTATCCCACATGCAGAAACCGTCGCAGTGCTTGGTTGTAAAACAGAGATATTTCATCCCCGTTTCCTGCAACAGGTCGAGCCAGCGTTCCGGCTCAAACTTTTTGGGATTAAACTGTGTCATCAGTTTGACATATTCAGCGCGAGGCGTACGCGCTCTGTACTGGTGCTGCTCGTGCCATGCCGGAATAGCATATATTCCCCAATGCACAAACATCCCGAAACGGTTCTCAAAAAACCAGTCGCGACCATCGCCAAAACGCCTGACCGGATTACTATTGTTAATAACGGGCATGGAAGCGCCATACACGCTTTCAACTGCGGGACTAAGCCCTGTGAATAAAACACTTGAAGCAAGTGTCCGGAGAAAATTTCTTCTTTCCATGATGAATTTTATTTAATCAGATGATTGTTTCATTTTATTATTTTATTGGCACAGTGATTTAATCACATCCACTTCTTCCTGTGAATAAGGCGTCCCGTCCTTTCGGAAAATGTCGTGGAACCAAAGGGGTGGTTCTGTCATTTCGGGCAAAGGTTCGCCCCATTTAAAAATCGTATTGGTTTTTCCTGCTACCAACCCCCAGTTGATTGCTCCGACGTTTTCGCCTTTCAGCATGGGCATGATCTCCTGAAACGTGCTGTTGAAACAACGCGCCATATACTCGGTGCAAATCACCGGACGCCCGTAACGTTTCAGGGTATCCACGGCTTGCCGGTGATCGGCAATATCATTATAATTGTGATAGGTAATGATGTCCGAATGTTCCAACTGGAATTTGTTCAGATTGTGTAAATTGGCGTTCCAGACGCCCACCGACAAAGGTTGCGAAGGATTGACAGCCCAAGCCCATTCAAACGATTTTTTCAACAAATCAAAACTTTTTTCACCATACCCCTCGTTACCCGGTTCGTTGTATAAATCCCACAGAACAATACGCTGATCGTCCTTAAAACTTGTGAGTACGTCCTTCACGCAGGTTTCGAGCGTGTTGATCAATTCAGGTTTTTCGTGCAGCAGATCGCCCGGATCGCGTACCCAGCCGGAATTGTGAATGCCGGGTCTGGGTTCGGGCTGTTTGCCTGCCGAGTAATTCGGGTTCCAGCAATCGTCGAAGAAAACGAAGATGGTGGATATACCGTGTCTATTGGCAATATCCAAGTATTGCTCCATACGATTTTTGAAGCCTTCTTTATCAACTTCCCACGCTACGTGATGAAGATACACGCGCATACAGTTCATGCCGATGGCGGCTGCCCAACCCAGTTCACGGTCAATGGTCGCGGGGTCAAATGTTTCAGCCTGCCACATTTCCAACTGGTTGACGGCGCTGCTCGGTTGAAAATTACAACCCCGCAGACATCCCCATTGTTGGCTCCACTGATTGGCTTGTTTAATACTCCATGGTGCTGTGCGACCCCGCTGTTCACGCTGACATGAATAAAATACCAGACAAACAAATAATGCTAAAATGATGGTTTTCATGTTGTTTAAATGGGTTATTATGATTTACAAACTTAATTCTTCCAATATTTTTTTTCCTTCTTTCAACATTTCACTGCACGGCATTGCCGGTTTCTCAGGGATGTTGAACTTTTCCAATTCTTTATTCAACTTTTCCAACTTGCCGGATGCGTCACCATCAGTGGAAAGTATGAGTTGTTCGCGCAGTATCCGTATTTTTTCGTAATCCTGAATGCCTTCGCGCAAACGCTCAAAACGGATTGAACTGCGACCGCCCGGATATGTGATGTAGGTATCGCCGGCAGGCCAAGTACGGAAACGCGAATCAATTACGGGATTTCCCACCCACGAATTGTAAGCCCAGCGCAAAAAACCGTCCAAACCGGCAGCGGCGGCATACCAGCCAATATAAGCAGCCTCAACAGGATCGGAAAATGTAAATACATTGGGAAACTTGTCCGCACAACACACATAAAAGGTACTTGTCAGTCCGTTCTGTTTGCGATGGGCAAGATCGGATTCCTCAAATGTAGTGCCAAACTCTATACAAATGTCTTTCAGGTAGGGATACTGCCTGTAACTCTTGTGATTGTCGGCAAGCGAAACGCCAAATTCAGGCGCCACCTTATGCAACAAATCAAGTGTGGCTTTCATATCCTGCGGAGAGCGTTCGTCCATGGCAATGTTGGTGATGTTGAGCCAGCCCTTTTCGTCGAGGTGTTTTCGGAAATCCGAAAGGAACGGCGTCCAAAGTTCAACAAATTCTTTTGAGCCGGGTTTGGCACTGACCTCAATATGTTTCGCGGATGCAGCATCGTAATAACGCAATTCGTTGTTCCATGGAATCATCGAGTAACAGTTAATCATTTTCGTTACGCCTAATTGCATCATAAATTCCACCCAACGGTCAAATATTGAATAATCGTAAGTCCACGAACCATCAGTATTTTTTGTCCAGAAAATCATATCTTCGTAAGCATCGTAACATTGATGATTCCATGGGTCTTTATTTATTGTGGCTGTTATTACCTTTTGCCCTGCACCGGCAAGCATCTTCATCGGGGTTTCCAGCAATTTCCAATGTTCCTCCGACCATGGTTTCACATTGTTGATTCGTGCCACTGACGACGGATGTTGCCACAGATCAAGATGAAACTTCCAATCTTTACTATCTGGGAGCGTTTGCGGCAATACTTCGAGAATAATGTTTAGTTTTTGAGTTTTTTGATTGCGAGCATGTATGTTTAATGTGCCGGTGTAAACGCCCGCAATCGCATCTGAAGGAATATCGAATGTCAACCACACCGGACGCGCGGTTTTTGCTTCGAGATTAAAACAGCGGAGTGTGTCGAGCATATCGGGAGACAGCGATGCCGGAAAGTTTTCGGGTTTGCGACGCCCGCAACCGGGTTCAAAAATGTCTGTGAGAACATATCTGACAAAACGCTCCCGGACAATATCGCCGTTCAGAACATTGCCGTCCGAGGTAAAAGGCGTAAACTCACATTCCACCTGCTCGACGTTTGCAGACGACCATATCACAACCTGTGCGGAAACACGTTCGCCTCTCCACCCGCTGCCTGACCATGACGTAACTTTTTTCGCAACAGGGACTGACGATTTGGCATAACGGGTATCTATATCGCCGAAAGATACATTTAACTGTTTGGAAACCTTGCTCCAATTGACAAGTGTATCGGGTGCAGGGTCGGCTGATTCTACGTATGTGTCGCAGGTTTTAACGGGGCGTGACCCAGTGCACGCTGCAACAGACACAGCCAGTAACAAAGGATAAGAATACCATTTCATGATTTAACTTATTTATTTTGAACACATTTGACCAATTCCATGAAATTTTCCACCGGAGTGTCCTGCTGCACATGATGCGTGGGGGCGCAAATCCAGCCACTGTTTCTTCCAAGCGTTGATTTCAGCCACTCAAATTCGCGTTGTATGTCGGCGGGCGATCCCATCGGCAGAGTGGACTGTACTGCCATTCCGCCAAAGAAAGATAGCCGGTCGTCATATTGGTCTTTCAGGATTTGCGAATCCATACATTCGGTTTGTATCGGGTTGAGCACATCAATTCCGGCGTCTATCAGTCCGGGAATGATGTCATACACACAACCATCCGAGTGAAAGGCTATTTTGACGTCTTTGTTGATCTGTTTTACTTCTTTACAGAGTTGTTCGTAACGCGGCTTGAAAAATTCGTTCCACGTATCGGGATTCAATAACAGTCCGGTTTGCGAACCGAAATCGTCGCCCAGCCAGATCATATCCACTCCCTTGAGCGCCATGTTTTTGCATACTTCCAAATGATACCGGAAAGTAATATCAAGAATCCTGTTAGCCAGGTCGGGATTAATGTACAAATCCATCAGCAAATCCTCGAAACCGCGCAAAGCCCATGCCGACTCGAAAATGGTACAATGTACTCTGCCGATGATGTAATACTCGTCCTTATACTCGCGTACTAACCGCTCTACCTGATCGTACAGACCGGGCGCGTTTGGGTTGGGAGTCCGATAATTGTCAATATCCGGCGCATCGCCTGCCAAAGCACCTCTCTTGATATTGGTATATATTCCTTTCCCGAAAGGCGTATCATAATGGTCTATTTTCCATTGTATTCCCCAATTATCCACGTATGGCCTGTCGTCCAAATAATAATTGGTGAACCATCCTACTCCGGCTTGCAGGGCATCCTGTCCGGTAAGGATTTCCAGTTCGTAACCGTACCATTCACGGTGGTGAGGCTCTGTTCGGCATGGCTCAAGCCCGAAATGTTTCCGCAGACGGTTGGCAAATTCAGGCGTAAACGTTGCCTGAAACGGCACACGGTCGGTTGCTTCACGGTTCAATGTCGCTATAACTCTGTCTCTATGTTTCATTTTTTAATAACTGATTAACTGAATGAATTACCACCACATTGCATAAAGTATAACAAGTATCGCCATAATTACTACCGCAATAGTATTGAATGTGCGGCTCGTCCTGAATAACCCCGGCGTTATCTCAATGGCTTTTTCGTTCATGCCTTTTCGTTCCACAAGGGCAGTGACGAAAACAGTCAATATGCAAAGGATAAACACGATCAACATGCGATCCATCCATGGAAGATTGGGAAAAGCAAATTTCATGGCTGTTGAGAAGACAAACGTTCCGATAGCAGCCAGCAACGCACCGTTGGATGTCGCTTTTTTATAGAAAAATCCGGTTAGAAAGATAGCCAGCGCTCCCGGACTGATAAATCCCGTAAATTCCTGAATGTACTGGAAAGCCTGATCAAGCGTGGTAAGCATGGGTACGATGGCAATAGCAATCATCAATGCGGCAAAACTGCTGAATCTGCCTGTTGTTACCAATTTCCCTTCGTTTGCTCCTTTTTCGAAATACGGTTTGTAAATATCCATGGTAAAAATGGTGGATATGCTGTTCATCATCGAAGCCAGCGAACTGACAATAGCCGCAATGAGCGCCGCAAATGCAAGCCCTTTTACGCCTGTCGGGACAAGATTGCTCAACAGCCAGGGATAGGCTTCGTCAGATTTTCCAAGTTCAACGCCCATCGCATAAACCGCAATGCCGGGGATAACCACAATCAACGGTATCAGCAGTTTAAGCAAACCGGCAAACTGCATTCCTTTTTGCGCTTCATTCACCGACTTTGCCGCCAGCGCACGCTGAATGATGTATTGATTACACCCCCAATAGTAAAGGTTTGCCACCCAAAGTCCGCCAATGATCACCGACAGACCGGGCAAATCCTTGTAACCGGGATGTGAGGGGTCGAGTATCAGGTGGAATTTGTCGCGGGATGTTTCGTAAAGATTGCTGAAACCTTTCATGATTCCTTCGCCATCGCCCAGCACATTGACGGCAATGAAAGTGGTAATAAGTCCGCCGCCAACTAAAAATACCACCTGTACGACGTCGGTAATGGCAACGGCTTTCAATCCTCCGTAAATGGAATAAATACCGGCAAAGACAGCAAGAAATAACACGCCGTACATCAGGGAAATACCCGTCATGTTTTCGATGGTCAGCGCTCCGAGGTACATGATGGACGTGAGATTGATGAAAATAAAGACCGCCAGCCAGAAAATGCTCATCACGGTTTTCACCCGCGCATCAAAGCGTTGCTCAAGGAACTGTGGCATGGTGTAAATTCGTTTTTGCAGGAAAATGGGCAGGAACCATTTGGCAACGATGATCAATCCCAATGCTGCAATCCATTCGTAAGTAGCCATAGCCAACCCGATAGCATAGCCGGAACCCGACATGCCGATGAACTGTTCCGCCGAAATATTGGAGGCAATAATGGACGCCCCAATCGCCCACCATGCCAGACCGCGTCCGGCAAGGAAATAATCGCTGCTGTCCTTCTTTTTCCCCTTTTTATTCCTCGAAACAAAAAGACCGATACCAAGGATGAGCAAACAATATCCTGCGAAAATACATATATCAATTAGAGAAAGGTTCATTTTGCTATGGCTATAAATCCACCGTTTTCAGCCATATCAAACGTATATGATTTTTCATTTTCGATGGAAACGGTGCGTATAATACATTGGTTGTGCGGATCAGCTTTGTCGTCTTCACAAAGTAATAACGACTTGTAGTTTTCACCTAAAAAGTAGAGCGGGATGGTCACTGTTCTGGCTGCTCCGGCATTGATTGCTCCGACTATCCATTTTTGTCCCTTACGACGGGCAATGACAATGAAATCACCCGGATATCCGTCCAAATATTTGGTTTCATCCCACGAGGCTTCTATCTCTTGTAATATGGGACGGGCAGGCGAATTGAGATAATATTCCGGTTTATCACACATCACGACCCACCCGCTCTCGTAAACGAAAGGCAACGCCGTTTCGTGCGCATAAGATGTAATACGCCTCGGCGTGGAATAGGCGGTTGGCGTATAATCCATCGGCCCTATTACATTGCGGGTGTAGGGAATCGTAGCATTGTGTTGCGGGTTGGGTGTGTCGTTGTCGGATGCGAAAAGGTAATACTCGGCTCCTTTAATTCCTTCCTGCGTCATCAGATTGGGATAGGTGCGACGTTCGCCGCGCGGGGTATATTCACCGTGGTAACTGACCAACAGTTGGTGTTTTGCTGCATCCGAAAGACAGGCTTTCCGAAAATCGCAGGCTTTTTGTGCAAAAGAATTGACGAAATCAATTTTAATACCGTCTACGCCCAACTCTTTGTATTTTCCGTAAAGAATTGCACGTTTTTCAGGTGTATTCTGGTTGCGGCGTTCATCCCACCCGTAAACCAAAACGCCGCGCTCGCGGGCATAAGCGGTGACCTCTTCAATCCACGGGGTAGTCAGCCAGTATTCACGGGCATAATCGGGCGATCCAATCAACGAAACATCAAATTCAAGAACGCTCCATTTCATTTCCTGTGCCATGTCAATGTATTTTTTCAACAATTCCTTGTCGCCGTTGGCATGGTTGTTACCCCACCATGGAAATACGGCTATTCCGGGCTTAATCCACGAATAGTCGCATATAGCGGAAGGAGGATTCAAGTTCTCGGTCATTACGCTTTCCACGATGGCGCCGGGCGTATCGCCAACAATCATCATCCGCCAGGGCGTAGCCCAGTCAGGGCAGGCTGTAACGGTATTCCCATCCTCAACAACTACCTTTGCCCACGTATGCCTGTTCATCCAGTCGCCCCGTTCCGGTTCAGGGTAAGTAGTGGTCAGTGAGAATTTTCCGTCGCCTTGATGCTCTGAAAATGCTGCGGCAGCAGAGCGCCCCAGCACATCGGCTTCATGTACCAGCAACCATTGTCCTTTGGGCGTTTCTACCAGGGCGGGCAAGAGGTAAAGCGGTTTTGTCATTTCCGAAGGGGAACGTTTGAGATAATAGCCTTCAGCATCGATACGGTATTCCATAGCCCATACATTCGATGTTTCGGGAATGACCAACGTTGTGTTTTCCTCTTTCACTTGCAGGGTTTCGCCGTTATCGAAAGCATAACGGAAAGCCACCCCGTCATTATACACGCGTACTACCAGAGACATGGTTTTCCCGTGGAAATTGGTATACGAAACTGTCATTTCATTGGCTTTATTCTGGTATGTACTCACTTTTCCGGCAGGAAGCGTGTACTCTTCGTCAATTCTGGCAAAAGAAACGCCTTTCTTTTCCAACTTTCCGGTAAAATCGTACTCCTCTTTCCCGAAAGAGATGCCGCCGATTTGCCATTGGGCAGCCTCCGAGCCGCGAAGGAACACTTTTAATGCCAATTGATCGTTTTTCTGCACGATTTGGGCTGTCACTGCGCCGTCGGGCGATGATAGTTTTTCGTTGCTGCTGCAACTGATGAACGCTACGGTTGCTGCCGCTAATAAAACAAAATGAATAAATTTCATGGAGTTTATTTATTATTTGAGTGAATGATTTACAACAATTGAATGGTAATCCTCCCGTAACACGGCGTATTTTCAATGGTTTTGCAATAATTGCCCCATGCTATTTCAGGGTAATCCCAGCGGTTATTTGCATACAGTACCAATTGTTCGCCGGTCAGCCGGTCGGTGCGGCAGGCTACCGACGCATCGGCCGATACCACAGAGAAACCACGCTTATCCTTCGTCCGTAAAGTGTAAGCGTATACGTTTTCCTTCATTCCTTTGGCCGCTTGTGTGAGCGGTCGGGAACTTCCGGAGCCGGCGTCCGCCCAGTAATAATAGTTGTGGGTATCAAGATGCCATGGCTGTGTGGGAGTTTTCCCATACGACGCCTGCCAGTTGCTGTAAAACGGTGTTTCACCTTCGTTTCCTGCAAAATCATTTTGGGGATAATAACTCCAGTAGCCATTGCGTTTCCATTGAAGGTGTTCAACAGCGTCGGCAAGGTAAAATTTCAGGCCGCTTTCGCGCAGATAGCCGTTTGGCTCGCCGGCGGTAACATAATCGAATGTGATTTTCCCTTCGGGCGCAATATCCACCTGAATGTCCATGCGTATATTTCCATAAGTTCCGGCAATGGTTACCCAAATATGACCGTCTTTTTGCCGGTAATCAAAATCCGTTTTTTTCCAATCGACGTCCGATGATATGTATTGTCTTGCGCTGCCGCGAATTTCGGCGCCCGTCAGGTGATTCAGGTTCACATCCATATTCAGAAACGGCCCTTTTTCAATCAGCACCTGCCCGCCTGATTTTGCATTGCAGATAAGGCCTGTTTCCCTGCAAAAGGGAATCTCAAAACCATTTCCTCTTACAATTACACAGTCGTCGGTTTCCTGTGTGCTCAACCCGCATTGATCAACCGTGCGTGGAAGTTCAATTTTTTCTTCTCCCAGGGTAACGTGATATGCATCAACGAAACGTTTGTCTCCGGTGAAGAACTCAATGAGTAATTTCCCGCCGGTTTCCCAACAGTCGCCGGCAATTTCCAGCATACCTTTACTGTGCGGCTGCAAAGCAGGCAGTTTAATTTCTTTTCGGATGCCTTTGTAAATGACGTATGCTTTGATTTCGTCGAGGCAGGTATGGTCAAAACGATTATACACAGGCAGAATGATTCGCTGACCGGACGTGAAGTTTGCTACTTTTTCCTGCAGTAACCGCACCGGTGAATATGCCTTTTGGGTTGACCAAAATTCCGGTTTTTTGCGTCGCCAGACGTCCACAATACCCCATTCGCCATAACCGATACATTCTCCCTGAAATCCTTCCGGTTTCGCTGTTCGGGCAAATTCCTTCCACCATGAAGCGCCTGCTTTGGGTACAGGCAACATGAAGATTTCATCCACATAACCCCAGATAGCGCCGCCCAAGCCGCCGGGCGATTCAAACAGGTTGCTCCACATCATATCAATGGACTTGCCCCAAAATTCACGGATGTTGGGATCGTTTTGCAAGGTCTGGTAGGTGTAGCAAGCCGGATGCGCCCACTCATCGAACAACGCAGGTATGCCCTGTCCCTGGAAACGAACGGTAGTAATGCCGTACTGTGTCAGGCTTCCATCGACATAAGGATAGTGCATACTCAAAACATCGTATATTTTATTCTCATCTTTCACATGTCCCGGATAACTGAAAATAACGGGGCGTGTGGCGTCCGTCGTTTTTACCCAGTCGCGGCATTGCCTGAAATTGTCGCCATAAACGTTCTCATTCCCTATCGACCAGAGCAGGATAGCCGGATGCGAACGGAACGATTTCACCATTTCGCGGCATTGCGACAGATAACGGTCAGTATACGCGGGATCGTTCGCCGATTCGCCGAGCGACCTGTAATTTTTCTGACGGTGAGAGCCTACAAAGCAAACAGCAGTTTCACACTCCACGTAGATACCGTAACGGTCGCAATATTCCACAAATTTTTCCGAAGGCGGATAATGCGACGTCCTGACAAAATTCATATTGGCCTCCTTGAACAGCAAAACGTCCAAACTGTCCATATCGGCAGTTGAAGTACGCCCCAATACAGGATGAATATCATGTCGGTTGGCGCCGCGCAGTTTTACAGGTTGGCCATTCACCAATAAGCGGTTACCAGCGACTTTAATTTCACGAAACCCTACCTTGCAGGTGAATTTGCTGATCGGCTTACCTTTCTTTTGTATCGAAATGTTCAACGTATACAGGTTCGGATGTTCGGCGTCCCATTTCAAAGGGTTTTCCACATCGAAAATATCCGCATATTCACCACTCTGTTTGATGGCCGATGAATAAGTCGCTTTTATTCCGGTGTTGTCAAAAAGTGAATATACAATTTCTGTTTCTGTGCCATCGTCGACCGCAGAATAAGCGATTTTCAGCCGTGCGTCCCGATACAGGCTGTCCATCAGTGTTTCCACATGGAAATCGAGCAAATGTGTCTGCGGAAGTGCAAAAAGGGTCACATTGCGGAGGATACCGCCCACAGGATGATGTGCATATCCCGATGCGTATGATATTTCGTCCAGCCGATCGGTAATTTCAACCTGTATTTCGTTCTTTTTCCCTGCTTTCACAAAATCGGTAACGTCCGTATCCCAGCGGGTGAAACCGCCGTGATGTTCGCGCACGAATTTTCCGTTGATGGTGAGACGCGCGTAACTGTAAACACCATCGAAACGAAGGACAACACGTTTACCCGCATAATCGGCAGGAATGGTAAAGGTTTTCAGATACGTGTAGGGTTTGTCGTGCTCAATGGCATAACCCTGCATGGCTAATTCGCCGGGAACCTGAACCGTTTCCCACTTGCCGGACGGTACAAAGCGAAACTGCCAAGGACCATTAAGAGTCATCACCGGCTGTTTGACGCCGTCAACAAACGACGAAATGTGGTAAGCATGTTCGTTTGCCGAAAGGTTCTCCCGGGAATAAATAAATAAACATGCACCAAAAAAAATAATTATACGAAAAGATCTTTTCATTTTATAACAAAATTAAGCGTGCATACCACCATCCATCAGGATATTTTCGCCATTGATATAAGCGCCCGCGTCGGAAGCCAGCAAAACCATTAACCCTTTGATGTCATCCTGATTCGCCATTCTGCCCAAAGGCACTTTTTTACAATAGTTTTCGAGAAACCGTTGCGGCTGGTGGTTGAACAAACCTCCCGGACTGACGCAATTCACGCGCACGTTTTTGCCTGCGAACATCCGCGCAAGGTAACGGGTCAGGTTGATCAAACCGGCATTATGGAAGAAATAATCCGGCGGCGGATAGCCCATGTTGGTTCCTTCGTAATTGGACAGGTCGGGACCGAACATTCCCATCATCGAACTGATGTTAATGATGCTTCCGCCTGTTTTGTTCCGGCATATCAATTCTGCCATTTCGCGCAGGATGTCCATCATTCCGGTAGCATTTACTTTCATGGACAGATCGAAATTGGCCATCTCATCCTCGTAACTTTTCATGGGACGCGCAACGGCATTATTGACAAAAACATCCAATTTTCCAAACTTTTCCAAAATGCCGTCTTTCAGACGAATCACCGAATCGTGATCGCCCTGATCAACTTCCATCGCATGTACATCCAAACCATTTTTATAAAACTCGTCTGCAACAGCCTTACATTTGGACAAACCGCGCGAAGCAATAATAATCGTGCCGCCTGCTTCTGCCAACCCTTCGGCGATACATTTTCCGTAAAGCCCGGCGCCGCCCGATACCAAACATATCTTTTCTTTTAAACTAAATAACTCTAATACATTCATTTTATTAACTTTTTTAACTGATAATCAAATTGGCCGTAGGTCATTCATATCAATAGAAAAATACGAAAAATGCTCAATAAATCCCCTTTATGGGATTCACAGACAAAAATGTGAATGTCCTACGGACAATATGTATAAGGGAAATGCGCATTCTATTGATATTTAAATCCTAACGGATTATTACTGCCTCTGATTCGCATAATTAAGATTAAACTCTTATTGCTATTATCTTACAGGTTTATTACTTTTCCACTCTTTTCCAAACTTTCATTGGCTCCGATCAAAGTACGGAGGATTCTTTCGGTTTTGTCGAACGATAACCGTGCTTTCCCTTCCTGCACCGAGCGGATAAATTCGATGATATTGTCGCGGAACATGGAATAGGAATTCCTGACATCGACGAGTTTCCATCCGGTTTGCCCGAATATGGAAAATTGAAAGGTGCCTGTGATGTCCATGAAAAGATGCAGGACGGCTTGAACCCCATTCCCGAATGTTACATGTACAATATCCTGTCCGGTTTGCCCGATGTGCCTGACCGAAACGGGGCGAGGATCGTCAAGAACAGAGAACAGGGCTTCCAGAAGGTGAACGCCATATTTGTTCCAGTCCTTTTTTCCAACGGCAGTAATCAATTCTATCTTTCCGAACGAAGCCAGTTCCTGACGAGCTACCATACATTCGTTGGCGTAACGCATGGATGAACAGGACATGATGATTTTTCCCTTAGCAGATTCATTCGCGAAATATTCAAGTTCGGAAATGGACAGGATAAGCGGTTTGTCGATAAAGATGGGGATACCGGCGTCAATAAAAGGACGCGCCATAGCGACGTGATTTTCAGCGTCGTCGCGCGAGAGAAGAACGGCGTCGACCTGTCCTGCCATCTCTTCCAAACTACCGGCGATGTGTTCGATTCCGGTTGTCAGGGCAATGCTTTGGGATATATCCTCCGATTGCGACCATACATGCGTTACTTTTGCCCCGTGTATGCCCAAAGTCTGTTTGTTGGCTTCTAAATATGCCGCTACGGCAGGATACCCGACGCGGTTGATTTCGCCGGCGTCAAAACGACCGTTAATGATTGCCGACCACGAGTAGGGGTGTGCATTACCCGGACTCATTCCAATAATTCCTATTTTCATTTTTTTATGTTTTTAGATTCGCATTATTTACCTCAGCCAGTTCATTTTGTCCCAATGAGGCAGATTGATAAATTCCGGATTGGGGAAAGCAAGTTTACAAGCCAGTTCCAACCTGTTTTCGTTCAAATATTCCCCGTTTGCCGCGTCAAGCGCCTGTTGCAGATACCACAAACTGTCAATGCCAACCAATGCCGCCGCTATTTCGGGAAACGAAAGCACAAATTTTACGGCAAGCGTGGAAAGAGGATATGATGCTCCTTCCAGCAAACGGTCGTAATTCCTGATATGTTGCTCAACATCCGCCAATGCAGGATGGAGATTTTTGCCTTTGTTACTCAAAAGTCCTTTCAACAGTACCGAACGAATGACAAGACCAACGCCTTTCTCTTCCGCCAAAGGGAAAAACTCTTTTTGACGCTGATCCATCATGTTGAACGGCAACTGTATAACGTCCCAAGCGCCGGATTCAATCGCCAATTTCGTTTCTTCAGGAGTGTATGTGGAAATACCTGTTGCGCGTATTTTACCTTCTTTTCTGAGATTTGCGAAAATTACCGGAATGACCTTGTCATTCAGGATACTGAATGACGCCTGATGAAGCATCAGTACATCCGCATAATCCGTCCGGAGCATGGTCAGACTTTCGTCCAGCGATGATTCGATGATGGTTTTCAATTCGCGCTCCGGCGGTATGCTACCGTCCTGATTGGCAAAATGCCTGCATTTGGTGCATATCACTACCTGATCTCTCATTCCGGCAAAGGCTTTCCCCATGATTTTTTCGCTTTCGCCATACATGCGCGCTGTATCAAAAAAATTAACGCCTGAATCTACCGCAGTACGAAGCAACCGGACAGCTTCCATTTCGGAAAGCATATCGGCGGCGCTTTTCACGCCTATACCATAAGGCAAGCCAATCTCAACCCCGCCAAAGGCTATTTCCGAAACGGTTATTCCGGTTTTTCCCAAAGGTCGTTTTTGCATTTGCTTATTTTTTTTGTATGATATTTCTAAACCCTTCCGCCAGCCCCTGACAATAGTTGATCAGCCCGACAACGTCAGCGCCTAAGTTGATAAAACTGTAACCCATATCAATTAATTGACCGAGATTAGCGAGGCTGCCTACAGTGGCGGCAAATTTGCCGTACTTGCGAGCCGTTTTTGCCACGAGTTCGCGGGTTTCCAAAAGTTTCGGGTGATCCCACTGTCCGGGCGCGCCGATACCCTGACTGAAGTCGCCGGGACCGAAGAACAGCATATCGTACCCTTCCAAATCCGCAATTGCCTCTAATTCGTCTAACGGTTCAGGATCTTCAATCTGTAATGCGATGAATCGCTGTCTGTTCGATTGCTCCAAATATTCGCCGAAATCCACCGCCGTATATCCTCCGTCGCTGTTGCCGCCGTCAATAGGCCGTCGCCCGACGGGATGGAAACGGGTCATGCGGACGACGTTCTTTGCATCGTCAAGGTTCATGATGTGTGGCACCATAATCCCTGTGGCGTCCATTTCAAACGGTTTGACGTATTCGCTGTAACTTCCCCGCGATATGCGCACCATCACATCCGTATCATACACTTTTGCCGCCCAGTTCTGCGCTGCGATGACCGACCAGTCCTGCGCGACATGCTCCCTGTCCAACCATATACAGTCGAACCCCGACATGGCTGCTAATTCGGCAACATGTCCGTCGCAAAGATTCAGTTTGAAACAGTTTACATTTTCACCTGCTCTTAATTTTCTGAGCACCCGACTCTCTCTCATTTTCATTTTTATTCAGTTTATGATTTTATTTGATTATTGAAAACATTATTCTTTTGTCTTTCTGCATCCCGTCTGACCAATAACAGCAGTCCCACGCAAACGACGATACTTAATGACGCTATCTGGTAAACAATCCCCAGATTGATATGCGAATCGCGGAGCGCACCTGCCGCATATATACCTATCCCGCCTATGCAGGTAGCGAACATATTCATCAATCCGTAACCCGTTGCGCGGTAGCGTCCGTCCACTACCATACATAAAACAGGCATCAGGTTCGCGTCGACCGATGCTCTTGTCAGGCTATATCCCATGAAAAAGATAACTGCAAATATGAGTATGGATGAATGACTTCCCAAAAAGATACAGGGAACGGCAATGGAAAGACCTATGACCGGAACCAGAATACGCGCGTATGAATTGGTTTTAGTCCATTTGTCGGCAAAAAGGCCACTGAGCAGCAACCCCACAATCGCCATGGGATACATGTACGCCGTGGCATATACTCCCGCCATTGACTGTGAAAGATGAAACTGTTCCTTGTAATAGGTTGGTAACCACCCGATCACCATCCATCCGACAATACCCATCATGCCCCAGAAGCAAAACAGATAAACAAAAGAGCGCGTGCCAAAAAGCGCTTTCAAGGCGTCCAACAGTTTGATGCTGCTCTTTTCCTTACCGGCGGAAGATTGATCAACACTTGTAGACGGAGCCTCTTTTAATGTGAATATCAGGAATACGGAATACAAAACCCCTACTACCCCAAAAATATTGAAAGCGTAACTCCACAAATATTTTTCAGCAATCCATCCTCCGATGAAACCCATACTCTGACCGACTACCGTACCCGCAATATGTAACCCTGTGGCGATAGACTGCGTAGGGCCCTTGTGATAATCAATGATGAGTGAAAGGGCAGCCGGAATGTAAAATGCTTCGCTGATACCCATCAACGCCCGGGCGACGAGCAGTTCATTGAAAGTAGCGGCATGACCCGTCATCCATGTAACGCCCGACCATACAAACAGACTGCCGATGATCACGCGGCTCTTTTTGAACCGGTCGGCGATGAAACCCGCAACAGGACTAAACAACGCATACACCCAAAGGAATACGGACGTTAACAGTCCAAACTGGGCGTCGGTCATGGGTATTGCCGAAACGATGGATTCTCTCATCGTGGCAATCATCATCCGGTCGAAATAATTGAGAGCGCCCACAAAAAACAACAGAAAAACAGTGAGCCAGGCTCCTTTGGGGATTGTGAACTGATTATCAGATGTATGATTCATTGGATTTTTTATTTACTATTTTACGCCGTAAAGATATGATTGTTCTGGAAAATTTGCGAATAAATTTCGTTTGCATATCAACAATCATTTATTTAATTTGTTAAATTTCAACGAATAAAGATCGGCGTCTTTCATAGCAATACGTATCCGCACAGTTTTTCCGGCAAGCGCGGAGACGTCGCTACCGTTCTTCCACAAAACGTCGCGGGCGATTATTATCTACGAATAATTCCCTTTGATCACCCAAATTTATGGTTTCCTGCCTGATACTTAACAGCGGGCAAAAAACAACAAGTATTATCAGTAATAACCATTTTACATTCATCTTCAACTTCTTTAGATATTTTAAAATCAATTATTTACCGCTTTTTAATCACTTTTATCTTGATTAGATTTTATATTGCGGAATCTTCAACATCTCGCCGTCTTTCATAGCCGATTGGTGTGCAACGATTCCTCCGACTGTCATATTCAACGCCATAGCAATATCGACCAATGGTTTACGATCCGCAAGAATAGCGCTGACAAACTCGTCGGTAAGTCTGCCATGAGAACCGCCATGTCCGCCTGCAGCCACTCCCGGTGGAAGCGCCGGACGTTCCTGATCCGGAAGATTTTTCTCAAGACCCACGTATTTGTCAATAAACGAACCTTTAGTTCCCCGTACCCTTCCGATTTCACCTTCGGATCCGTACATGTCCCAGCCTACGCCCATGCGCGCCATTCCTCCTTCATTAGTACGAAACAGCGCTATTTCCGAGCCGAATGGATTTTTGTAAACATTGTTGTCCGGTAAGAAGTCTTTTATTGTACCCGGCATTCCGAGGCATGATACCTCAAGGAACGAACCTCCTGTTACTCCGATATAATAAGCATTGCTATGTGTCGGATACCATTGTGGCGGTAACCCGACACGCCAGTTTTCATAAGAAGGAAGTGATTCTCCAAAATAATGCCAGTATTCGCCTTCGGCATATACAATTTTGCCGAGACCTCCTGCGTGATATATCTGGCGCATGGCATAAAGATCGGCATGAAACATGGACGTTTCAAACATCATGTACTTGAGGCCTGTTCTTTTGACCGTTTCAAACAACTTTTCGGCGTCTTCCAGAGAACCCCATACGGCAGGAACGGCGCAGGCAACGTGTTTGCCGTGATTTAATACTTCCATGCAATGCCTCGCATGTCTCGGAGCGTCGGTCGCTACAAATACGGCTTCGATGTTGGGGTCTTTAACTAATTCTTCCAACGACGGGTACGTCTTGTTGCATTTTGTTACCTTTGCTAATTCAGTGCAACGTTCGGGAATCAGATCGCTGACTGCCACTACTTCAACATTCGGATGATCCTGAAAACCAAATGCTGCGGAAAACTTACAAAAGCCGTACCCGACCAAACCGACACGGATTTTGCGATCCGAAACAGGAGTCCATATCTTCGGAGCGACTGCCTCAACGCCGGTATCTTCAAATCCTTGAATGGCGGGCGTCGCTACCACTGACGCCGCACTCTTGCAGGCATATTGCATTCCGAGTATTCCCGCTCCTGCTCCCAGACCGGCAGTTCTGATAAAAGATCGCCGATCAAATAATTGATTTATTTGTGCTTTGTTCATTTTTTTAATTGTTATTTGAAAAATTAATCTTTGAATCTGATTTCTCCCGCCGCAGAAGTCGAATAAATGCAGGATAATTGGTACGCGACACACAGTTTTCCAAACCTACGCCCGGACGAATAAATGATTCCATGAAAGTACGGTCATAAATGCTACCCCTACGAGACGACATCAAAATAGCGTCGGAACAGTCTTTATAATATCTTGGATTGACACCCAGCGCTACGGCTTCTTTGTCGGTAAGTGCCTGACAAATTGCCATGAAGCGTGCGGCAATCGCCAGATAGATATGCGGCGCACGGAAATACGGAGCAGTTTAGTTCATATCGCCATGAATTTTTATAACCATCCTGTCCGCTACTGCTACTTTTAAGTAACTCATAGTGATCGTTACCAATCTTTATTACATCAGGGCAATCTGTATTTTATTGATTTATATTTTTTTATTCACCCATAATTTGGACTTCGCAGACTCTTTTTCGCTCACGAATCTGATCCCAATCCACAAAATAGATAAATCCGAAATCCCCCAGAGACAATTTTCCGTCTGTAACGATAATGGTTTCGGAACGCCCAAAAAAGACCGATCTCAGGTGTGCATCCGTATTGAGACTGCCCTTCGGTTCTTCGTCGGGGAAAGTAAGCGCAAAATCAATATGTTTAGGCCCGGGATGTAAATACTGCCCTTCGCACCTGCAGGTCGGAATTAATTTTTCCATGATGTTGTTCAAGTCCTGCTGCAAGTATTCCCTTCCGAAGAAGTTAAGATCATGCGAACATTCCTGAGTCATTACCGAACAGGTGGTGTGGTGCGAATAAACCACACAAATACCGTTCTTAACTCCTGATTCTTCGAGTATTTTTTTTACGCCGTCGGTTACATTGTGAAAGTCCGGTCTGTGGTCTTTTGATTGAAGTTCAATCGTTCCTCTGTAAATTTTCATCTTTTAAATTTTTAACTGTTTATGACTATTTATGATTATTTATGATTATTTATGATTTGTTAATGCATTTCATTCCATGCAGTACGAACCGCACATATCATTTCATCCAGCATAGCCTCCGGATCGGCGGCTTTCATGATCCCGCTGGTAGTTCCGGTCGCATCGGCTCCGGTTTTGATGACATGATATACGTCTTTCCCGTTTGAGATTCCGGCTCCCTGCAATACCAATATTTCAGGATTGATTTTTTTGATTGCCGCAGTCGTCCCAATCACATATTGCTCGTCGCCCGGCTGCCCCGTTCCGATGAGTTGAGTAGGCTCGGCAACAATAATGTTGGGAGCAAAATGAGCAATTGCCTCAGCTTCTTCAATGGTGTCGGCACAAACGATGGTGGCTAACCCCACTTCATCTGCCCGCTTGATGGTTTGATATAAGGTAGACACAGTTAGCGGCTTTTCGGCATGATTGAGCATGACGCCAACTGCGCCTGCCGCTTTTACGGCTTCCGGCAGGACGGAGCCAAGCCCCCGACCGACAGGCAGAGCATCTATATGTTGGGCAAAAATCAGCAGATTTTCGGTTTCCTGCGCCAACATCCGAATATCGGTATATTGAGGCGTCAGGATAATTCGCACATCATACTTCTTTGAAGCGGCGTCGGCAGCCTTTGCCAATTTTAACATTCGTTCCCCGTACATAAATGCTTTGGGACCGATTTCAAAAAAAGGTGGTTCAATTTTTAATCCTTTATACATATTTCTTACTATCTTATATTATTAAGTCTCTCTCCGACAGCTCCTCCAGGGTGTATCAGGGCGAACTGCTCCATCTCATAACCGGTTTCCTCCATGACAGCGCACAGCATGGCGTCAAAAAGCGCTACCGTTGCCATAAAACTTGAGGTTGCCATGACGTTATACTTGTCGCTTTCCTTTTCAATTTTTAGAGGAACAACTATTTGCGCTTTTTCTGCCAGCAGCGAATGAATATTCTCGGTAATGGCTATGAGTATGGCGCCTTTGATATTGCATACATCAATAACCGGCAGCAATTCAACTGTTTGTCCTCCCCGCGATACAATCACTACGGCGTCGCCCTTTTTAATACATCCCATTCCTCCATGAATGGCTTCTGCCGGTGCAAGGAATTGCGCATTTCTTTCAATACAGCATAATGAATGGGCAAATTTTTTGGCAGCAATGCCGGATGAACCGCTGGCGCAGGTAATGATTTTGGGACATGTACTCAAAATATCCACCGCCTCCCCGAAACTTTCCGTATTCAAGTAGCCGACAATATCTCCGATTGCCTTGCTTTCGATGTGCAGCGACTCAATTGCCGTTTGTAATGACTTCTCTTTCATTAAAAATTATATTTGTCTTACAATGATTTAAATATAAATTCATTCTTTTCAAGATGAAACTTTTTAAAAACGTGCAAATATAATCATCAACAATCAATATTATATCATAATTTTCATTATTTAACTTTATTTAATAATATTTAACTCTATTTAACATTTCCGCAAAGTTGAATATCAATGTTAAAAAAAATTAAATATTGTTAATAGGCAACTTTTTTTGGACAGATACGTATAAAAAAAATAGTATTTTTGTCATTTTAAAATATTAGTAAACCTTAGTTGAAAATCAAAGTAATAATGTGATGAAAAAAGTATTTTTGATAATGAGCGCCTGTTGTTTCTTCGTAGCAAAAGGCTATGGCCAGGAGCCGGTAAAGGAAAATCCGAATGCTCCTGAAATAACATTCGCGGAAACTATTCACGATTTCGGGAAACTACCGTTCAAAGGAGTTGCCGAATGTGAATTTACGTTCACCAACACCGGAAAAGAACCCCTGATTATTCAGAATTGTTCGTCGTCGTGCGGTTGTACTATCCCTACCTGTCCTAAAGATAAACCCGTCAAACCGGGTGAAAAGGGTACCATCAAGGTGAAATACACCAACACGAATATAGTGGGTAATTTCACGAAGGATTTTACAGTCATATCCAATGCTAAAAATTCTACCGTAAGAGTTACCATCAAGGGCGAAATTGCGCCAAACACTGAAAAGGTAAAAGCCGAAACAGAAACCAGGTAGTGAAAATTTATATCATCCATGCAATATATTATATTTTCTTTCGTTATGTACACAAAAGAAAATATTAAATTTCGCCTATGGATGTAAATTTTACACTTCTGTTGTTGATGCAACATTATCCCGTCTCACAACAATTCCAGATTATTTCGCATGGAGATTTGTCTATTGACGCGGATGTTGCCGATTTTCTACAAGCCGCCGAACAACAAGTAAGCCGGCAAGCGCTTGATAGCGTTTACGCAAATGCTTCAGCAGCCATACAATAAATAATTGATGAATGATAAAAACCTTTCCTGATTTTCAGGAAAGGTTTTTTGAGTTATACTATTCACGCTTTTCCGGCGCTACCCAGCACTTCGGTTACTTTGTGCATGTACAGTTTTTTCAACGAATCGCGGGCAGGGCCTAAATATTTACGCGGATCAAATTCGGCTGGCTGGTTGGCAAAGACTTCGCGAACGGCGGCTGTCATAGCCAGACGTCCGTCGCTGTCGATATTGATTTTGCAAACTGCCGACGCCGCGGCTTTGCGCAGTTGTTCTTCGGGGATACCGATGGCGTCCTTCATTGCGCCGCCATATTTGTTAATGGTCGCTATCTGATCCTGCGGAACAGACGATGCGCCGTGCAATACGATGGGGAATCCGGGTATGCGTTTTTCAACTTCTTCGAGAATGTCGAAACGCAAAGGCGGCGGAACCAGAATGCCCTGCTCGTTGCGGGTGCATTGCTCAGGTTTGAACTTGTTGGCGCCGTGCGATGTTCCGATAGAGATTGCCAATGAATCGACCCCGGTTTTCTTCACGAAATCCTCCACCTCGTCGGGTTCCGTATACGTATGGTGTTCGGCCTGAACATCGTCCTCAATACCTGCCAGTACGCCCAACTCGCCTTCGACAGTAACGTCGTATTGATGTGCATACTCCACTACCTGACGGGTCAGTTCGATGTTCTTTTCGTAGGAATGATGCGAACCGTCAATCATCACCGACGAAAAACCGTACTCGATGCACGATTTGCAGAGTTCAAACGTATCGCCATGATCCAGATGAAGCACGATGGGAATGGCATATCCCAATTCTTTGGCATACTCAACCGCTCCCTGCGCCATGAAGCGAAGCAGCGTCTGGTTGGCATATTTACGGGCGCCGCTCGAAACCTGCAAAATCACCGGCGACTTTTTTTCGGTACAAGCCGCGATGATGGCCTGCAATTGCTCCATGTTGTTAAAATTAAATGCCGGAATGGCATATTTTCCATGGAAGGCTTTGGCAAAAATTTCCTTTGAATTAACCAAGCCTAAATCTTTGTATGAAATCATTTTGATTTATATTAATGATAATAAATAACTTGTTAAAAATTTTTACAAAAATAATATAAAAATTGATACGAAACAAATTGAAGGATTAACATAACAGGGCAAACGCATCTAAATTTTCTGAACAAAGAATACTGGTACGCTACGCGGGGCGTTATTACCGCCACGCTGTTGTACACATTGGCGGTTGTCCTTATCAAATTTCTCGCATAAACCGTCTGTAAAATCAGCCAATTTTTGTGGTTACAAAAAGTTAAAACCTGTATCCTATAGCGATACTGATCAATTTTCTTATTCAATATGCCTGCATTCTACCGCCGGATTTCCGGATCAACCCAGATACCCCACGCACCGCCGTTTCCCTGTTGGGCAGATTCGACAGTCAG
>Ga0082212_10002976_pt1 | contig 24278 bp, 25 predicted proteins | sample TergutNt197P3_FD_71548 | JGI IMG/M metagenome (GOLD analysis project Ga0082212, IMG submission 71548) | Neocapritermes taracua P3 segment gut microbial communities from Petit-Saut dam, French Guiana - Nt197 P3 | ecosystem: Host-associated > Arthropoda: Insects > Digestive system > Gut ... | reverse complement strand
CCTAAGAAACAGGAAAAATGAGGCGTAAGCTGAAGCGTGCAATTTATTGCACTATTGTTCTGAGTTGTAATAAAGCGCTATTTATAATATAATGGATATAGGCAAACAATAGAAATAGGAGTATTAAATGAATAACTATGAAATATTTAATGAAACAAATTATAATGTAGATATAGACGAAGTAAAAAAGTTAATCGAATACTTTTTAGAATATAAAAAATTAAAAAATGTGGAGTTTAACATTATTTTCGTCGACAATGAAACAATTAGACAAATTAATAGGGATTACCGTAAAATAGACAAAGAAACTGATGTTATTAGTTTTGCTTTAGAAGAAAACGAGGAAGTTAAATTTGAATTTGGCAGATTATTAGGTGATATATATATATCAGTTCCTAAAATGTTATCACAGGCTAAAGCCTATGGTCATAGTGAGAAAAGAGAAATGATTTTTTTAACAGTCCATGGGTTACTACACCTTTTAGGTTATGACCATATGACTACGGAAGAAGAAAATATTATGTTGAAAGAGCAGGAGTTGATTTTAAATGGCTACGGTGTCTAGGTATACATTAAAACAAAGGGGTTTTAAAAGGTTTTTAAACAGTTTCAAATATGCGGGTAGGGGAATTAATTATGCGGTAGAAGCTGAACAAAATATGATTATCCATCTTTTAGCTGCGGTATTAGTTGTAGTTATGGGAATTATATTTAATATAAGCGCGACGGAATGGTTATTTTGTATTGTGCTGATTGGGTTAGTAATTGGTACAGAACTTATTAATTCAAGTATTGAAGCCGTTGTTGATTTGACTTGCCCAGAAAGGCATGAATTAGCCGCCATTGCGAAAAACACAGCTGGGGGAGCGGTACTTGTCTTCTCTATTACAGCGGCCGTGATAGGTTTAATAATATTTGTTCCAAAGATTTTAAATGTAATATTATAAGGAGGTCATCATGAAAAGTGGATTTGTTAGTTTAGTAGGTAGACCAAACGTTGGGAAATCGACACTACTTAATAATATTTTAGGCAAGAAAGTTGCGATTACATCGAAAAAACCTCAAACAACTAGAAATATTATTCAAGGTATTTATAATGAAGACGATACGCAAATAGTTTTTGTCGATACTCCAGGTATTCATAAACCTAATCATAAATTAGGTCAAATATTAAACAAAGGAGCCTATTATAGTATAAGCGATGTTGATGCAGTTTGTTTTTTAGTTGATGCGCAAGCTGGTCTTGGCAAGGGCGATGAATATATTATCGAAAAATTTAAAGAAGATACACCTATTATTTTGGTTATAAACAAAATAGATGGCCTTTCCAATGAAGAGATTTTTAATAAGATAACTGAATATAAAGATTTGTATAATTGGGCGGATATTGTCCCTTTATCAGCAATCAAAAACAAAAACACTGACGAGCTAGTCAAAGTGTTAAAAAAATACTTACCCGACGAAATTAAATATTTTTCTGAAGGTGAGATAACTAATAGAAGTGAAGAATTTATGATAGCTGAACTTATTAGAGAAAAGGTCTTTAATTTAACCGAAGAAGAAGTTCCGCATTCGATTACCTGCGCTGTTGAACAAATGGTTAAGGATAAAGATAAAACGGTTATTAATGCGGTTATTATTGTTGACCGTGATTCTTTAAAGAAAATAATCATTGGCAAAAATGGTGATATGGTGAAAAAAATAGGAACTTTAGCAAGAAAAGATATCGAAGAATTTTTGGGTACTAAAGTATACTTAGAACTTTTCGTTAAAACCATCAAAAAATGGCGTGATAAAGCCAAATATTTAACAGAACTTGGTTACGATGATTTTTTGAGATAACATAGTTATCTTTTTAAAATTTGAATAAAATTATTCATTTATTATCACTATAATAATAGGAGCGTGATAAAATGAATATTTATTGGAATTTATTTGAAAAAACAGGAAAAGTAGAATACTATTTAAAATACAAAGAAGAAAAAAACAAAAGAGGTTAAGATTATGATTGAAGTAGAAGGTATAGTTGTTAGTGAAACTAATTATAGTGAAACGTCGAAAATATTAAATATAATTACTAAAGAATATGGCCTTATTGGTGTTATTTCTAAAGGATGTCGCAATTTAAAAAGTCCCCTTAGAAGTGTTTCTTCTAAACTCACTTATGGTAAATTTATTATTTATTATAAAAAAGATAAGCTTTCTACTTTGTCAGAAGTCAGTATAATAAATCATTTTAATAATATAAAGAAAGATATTATCAAAATAAGTTATTCTTCATATTTGTTAGAGCTTTCCCAGCAAGTCCTTAAGCAGCACGACAATAAAGAAATATTTAATTTATTAATAGAGTCTTTAATTAAAATCGATGAAGATTATGACCCATTAGTTATTATGAATATTTTAGAGCTTAAATACTTAGATTATTTAGGAATTATGCCAGTTATTGATAGTTGCGCTATATGTGGTAAGAAGTCTAATATCGTTACTTTATCTAGTTATAAAGGGGGATATATTTGTAATGAGTGTTATAGCGATGAAAAAATGGTTAGTGAGAAAACAATTAAGCTAATTAGGATGTTTTATTATGTTGATATCGCTAAAATATCCAAATTAGAAGTCAGTGAACAATCCAAAAATGAAATTAATACCTTTCTTAACGATTACTATGACCGTTATACTGGTTTATATTTAAAAAGCAAAAAATTTATAAGGGATTTACAAAAAATTTGACAATAATAGAAAAAAACCTTATAATATGCCTCATATCTATATTTAGGAGGCATATTTATGAGAGTTAAAAACGAAAAAACCAAATCACAAATTATGATTTTTAATGAAATTTGGGATCAACGTTATGCGTTTGTAGTTGAATATTTTGAAAAATATGGGAACTTAGACAACATTCCCTATAATTACATTAAGGATGGACATAATATTTTTGAATTTGTAATGAGAAATGCTAGAGACATCGAAGATGAGTGTGCATCGCTAAGTGCAGCAGAACACAGAAATAAGCTTATCGAATTAGGTGTAACAAAAGATACTTATTTTAAACTTTTACAAAAGAAACAAAAGGCCCAAAAAGAACAGTATCGAAATAAACTTTTAGAAGGAATAGGCGACCATTATAAAAATAACGGAACTTTAGATAATTTGTCAGAGGAATTACAACTATTGATAATGGGTAAGCAATATTTAGAATCTGTTGGATTATTAAAAGAAAAAGAAAAGCAACTCTTACAAGCAGTGGGAATATCTTTTGATGCTCAAAGTGATGAACAAAGAATGAAAAAACTAGATAGAGTTACTAGAAATATGGACATAAATGTCAAAAAAATGTATGACAAAATTGATTAATATTGACAAAACCATCTATATTCATTTATAATCTTATTAAGGTAGGAAAAATATTATGGATATTGAAAAAAGAAGAAAACTAAACAGAATTATTATAATATTCAGCTTTATTGCTGTTTTTTCAGGAATTGTTTTGTTTTTGTATGATTATATAGTTGATAAAACTAATAATGCTTTTGAGACAATTAATTTAGAAGAGTATGGAAACAATGTTGCAAGTGAAGTGCACGATGATGGCTCTGACGGCTCTGATGGACCTAGTGGTTCTGGTGGACATGGGACAACGGTCAAATATGATTATATAGGTATTTTAGAAGTACCTAAGATAAATCTTAAAAAGGGTTTTGTCGATATGGATTCTAAACATAACAATGTTGATTATAATATGCAAATAATAAAACCTTCAAGCTACCCGAATGTTGATAAAGGGAACTTAATTATTGCTTCACATTCAGGTAACAGTAAAATTAGTTATTTTAAACATTTATATAAATTAGTAGTTAATGATAAAGCTATTGTTTATTATAATGACATAAAATACACTTATAATATTGTAAAAATATATGAACAAGAAAAATATAAACCGATTAAAATATATCGCGATATTGATAAAACTACATTAACATTAATCACTTGTACTAGAAACAGTGATACAGCTCAAACAGTTTATATAGCCGAGTTAGAGAATACTGAGGCTATTCAAGTTGATTTGGATAATGCATAAACATATAATGAATATATAAATACGATGACGGGCTTGGAAACCTAACAGTAATATTACGAAAGAGATTCTTCTAGAATAAGTAAGGTGGAACCGCGGGTAACTCGTCCTTATATCATTACTAGGAGTTTTTTATTAGGAGGTACTCATGGAAAAATTAACGATGGAAAAACTAACAAATTTGTGCAAACAATATGGCTTTATATTTCAAGGAAGTGAAATATATGATGGTTTAGCAAACACATGGGATTACGGGCCACTTGGAGCTAAAATGAAAAACAATTTGAAAGATGCTTGGCGTAAGAAGTTCTTGCAGGAGAGAATGAATAGTTACGAATTAGACCCTAGTATTTTAATGCATCCTAAAGTTTGGGAAGCTAGTGGCCATGTAGCTAGTTTTTCAGATCCTTTAATCGACTGCAAGGAATGTAAAGCAAGACATAGAATTGATAAATTAATCAATATTTTTGATAATAAAGTAAATGCGGATAAAATGAACGAAGACGAAATGATGGAGTATGTTAACGAAAACAAAGTCCCTTGCCCTAAATGTGGAAAAAGCAATTATACAGATATCAGACAATTTAATTTGTTATTCGAAACATATAGAGGAGCAGTAGAACAAGACAAAACCAAAATATATTTAAGACCGGAAAATGCTCAAGGTGAATATGTTAACTTTTTAAATGTTCTAAGAAGTACTAGAACTAAATTACCATTTAGTATTGGACAAATTGGTAAAGCTTTTAGAAATGAAATAACTCCAGGTAATTTTATATTTAGAACAATCGAATTTGAACAAATGGAATTCCAAACCTTTTGTAAGGAAGGGATGGATAATGAACTTTATGAATATTTTAAAGAATTTGGTAAGCAATTTTATATGAATTTAGGCCTTCCAGAAGCAAAACTAAGATTTCATGACCATGAAAAATTAACCTTCTATGCCAAAGCAGCTTGTGATATTGAATATGAATTTCCATGGGGATTTGACGAAATAAACGGCACCCATAATAGAACCGATTTTGATTTAAAGAACCATCAAGAATATTCAGGTCAAAGCATGGAGTATTTAGATCCTGATACCAACGAGAAGTTTATTCCTTACATAATTGAATCGACTTACGGAGTAGATAGAAGTGTTTTGGCGTTACTATGCGAAGCTTATCGAGAAGAAACTTTAGAAGATGGCACTTCACGTGAAGTCATGAGTTTGCACCCCTTTTTAGCACCTTATAAAGTGGCAGTTTTACCCTTAATGAAAAAGAACCATCGTGATAAAGCTTTAGAAATATTTGGTATCTTATCCAAAGAATTTTCTGTTACCTATGACGAAACGGGTAATATTGGTAAAAGGTATCGTAGGCAGGATGTGGCAGGGACACCTTACTCTGTAACAATCGATGACGATACTTTAGAAAAAGGTACTGTAACAGTAAGAGATAGAGATACGATGAAGCAAATAACATTAAAAATAGACGAAGTAGCTGAATATGTTAAGGATAAAATGAAAATTTAAGCACATAATATAGCTAAAAAGTGTAAAAAATATACACTTTTTGTCTTTTTTATCTATTTTTTCAAAAAGACCTTAAAAAAAGATTTAAATTTTCTTTAATATATGATAAAATATACTATAGTAGAATGAGATATTATTCATTGAGGAGGATAAATATGGGTTTTATGAAAAAAATATTAGGTGAGAGCGAAGAAGTTTTCTCATCACCTGACCAATATTATGATATAAAGGCAGAAGAAGCTTTAGCAGAAGAAGGCGGAGCTAAAATGATATTATTAGAGCCACGCGCTTATTCGGAAGCTCAACAAATTGCTGATCACTTGAAAAAGAGGAATACAGTAGTTGTTAATTTGAAAAGAGTAACCCCTGAGCAAGCCAAAAGAATCGTTGATTTTTTAGGCGGAACTATATATGCGATAAATGGTAAAATCCAAAAAATAGGTGGAGGGATTTTCCTATGTACGCCAAACAACATGAGTGTTCAAGGTGAAATTACTGGGGATGCCGATGAAAAAGGCAACTATGATAATAACGATATAAATATTGAATGGTAGAAAAATATAGGAAAATGTGTTACAATAAGTAACGCGCGAAAGTGAGGCCATAGATTATGGATAAATTTAATCGCACACTCAGAGGTTATGACCCAGAAGAAGTTAATGCTTTTCTAGATCAAGTTATCACGCGAGTGGAAAAAATGGTTTCTGACATCAACAATAAAGATAGTAAAATAAAAGACTTAGAAGAAAAACTTTCAGATATAGATGGAATGAAAGAAAAGATTGAACACTATCAAAGGATGGAAGATACATTAAATAGAGCTATTGTTATGGCCCAAAAGACATCCGACCAATTAAAAGTAGCTGCTCATAAAGAAAGCGAAATTGTTATGGACGATGCCAAGAAAAATGCCAGTAGAATAGTCAATGAAGCCTTAATGAGGGCTGAAAAAATTGAAAATGACACAGTAACTTTAAAGAGAAATGTAAATATATTTAAACGTCGTTTAAAAGATATTATCGAAACTCAATTAGATGTTATTGAAGAAATAGATCGTATTGATCTTTAAAACAAAAGATAGAGACGGTATATTATAATTGTTTTATAGAGAGTTAGTGGATGGTGTAAACTAATAAACAAATAATATATGGATCACTCTTGATGTGTTTTCCCGAATACAGTAAGGAAAAACGGTAACGCGTTATAGTATAGAGATGTATATTATTTATAAAATAAGGTGGTACCGCGGGTCAAACTCGTCCTTACAATTAGGAGGAGTTTTTTATATAGAAAACAATAAAGTCAAAAAAACATAAAAAAGTTTTCCCAAAAAGAAGGAAATCGAAAAGTTTTGTCGTATGATACATATAGAAGGGAAAGATTTTATATGACAAACGAATTAGAAGTATCACGTAAAACTACATTTGAGGACATTAAACATATTGACAAATTTGGTAATGAATATTGGGAAGCTAGGGAATTACAGAAGGTATTAGAATACACTCAGTGGAGAAAATTCGAAGGTGTAATTAACAAAGCAAAAAAAGCTTGTGAGAACAGTAATTACAAAGTTTGCGACTATTTTGCCTATGCCGGCAAAATAGTGAAAACAGGCGTTTCGGAAAAGGAATAAAAAACTAGACAAAAAATAGGAGATGATATTATGGATTATAAAGATACACTATTAATGCCCAAAACAGAATTTAGTATGCGAGGTAATTTACCAGAAAATGAAAAGCTTCAACGTGAAGCATGGAAAGAACAAGAATTATATACTAAAATAAAAGAAAAAAACAAAGGAGGGAAGTCTTTTGTTTTACATGATGGACCTCCGTATGCCAACGGACCAATCCATATGGGTCATGCCTTTAATAAGATTATTAAAGATTTTATTAACCGCTCAAAAATGATGGAAGGCTATTATGTAGAATATATTCCCGGATGGGATGCCCATGGACTTCCTATTGAACAAGCTGTAACTAACAGTGGAGTTAATCGTAAAGAGATGAGTGTCGCTAATTTTAGGGATTATTGTAAGGACTTTGCCTTAGAACAAATTGAAATACAAAAAGAAGGCTTTAAAGAGTTAAACGTTATTGGTGATTGGGATAATCCATATATTACATTATCAAATGAATTTGAGGCTAAACAAATAGAAGTATTTGCAGCTATGGCTAAGAAGGGTTTAATCTTTAAAGGGTTAAAGCCAGTATACTGGTCTCCAAGTAGTGAAACCGCTTTAGCAGAAGCTGAAATTGAATATAGAGATCGTAAAGATCCATCAGTATTTGTAACCTTTGAAGTTAAAGAAGGTAATGAAATACTGACCCAAGGTGATAATTTAGTTATTTGGACGACAACTCCGTGGACTTTACCAGGGAATACTGCTGTCGCCATCGGGGAAGATATCGAATATTCATTAATTAAAGTTAATGATAATAACTATGTAATTGCGACTGAACTATTAGAAGATTTAGCTAGGGAACTAGAATTTACTAGTTATACAAGAGTAAAAACTTTTAAAGGCATAGAAATTAATGGTATTAAATATAAACATCCATTTATGGAAAGAATTAGTCCAGTAGTTTTAGGACATCACGTTACCTTAGAAGCCGGAACTGGTTTAGTTCATATCGCACCAGCGTACGGAGAAGACGATTTTATCATTGGTAAACAATATGATTTAGAAATGGTAAATGGTGTTAATGACCAAGGTATTTTAACTGAAGAATCTGGTAGATTTAAAGGCCTACTATTTGAAGAGGCGAATAAGGAGATTACTAAGTGGTTAGATGAAAACGGTTATTTATTAAAATTAAAGTTCATTACCCATTCATACCCTCATGATTGGCGAACTAGAAAACCAATTATCTTTAGGGCGACAAAACAATGGTTTTGCAGCGTTGAAGAGATAAGAGAAGAAATTTTAAATCAGATTGAAAATAATATTACATGGAAACCAACGTGGGGGAAAACAAGGTTACACAATATGATAGAAAGTCGTGGCGACTGGTGTATTTCTAGACAAAGAGCTTGGGGAGTACCAATTCCAATTTTCTATAATGAAGACGGCAGTGAAATTGTCGACTATGATGTGATGATGCATGTTGCTAAATTATTTAGAGAATTTGGTTCTAATGTTTGGTTTGAAAGAGAAGCTAATGAATTACTACCAAAAGGTTATACCAATCCTAATAGTCCAAATGGTAACTTTACTAAAGAAACCGATATTATGGATGTTTGGTTTGATTCAGGGTCATCTCATACTAGTGTTTTAATAGATCGAGGATTTTCTTATCCAGCCGATGTTTATTTCGAAGGTTCTGATCAATATCGTGGTTGGTTTAATTCTTCATTAATAACTGGAGTAGCGGTTCATGGAACAACCCCTTATAAAACATTGTTATCTCATGGGTTCTTATTAGATGGCAAAGGACTTAAAATGAGTAAAAGTGGTGGTAATGGTGTCGACCCATTAGATATAGTCAAAAATCAAGGTTCGGATATTTTAAGATTATGGGCTTCAAGTGTGGATTTCACTGAAGACATGGCTATGAGCGATGAAATAATGAGTGGGGTCAAAGAAAGCTACCGTAAACTTAGAAATACTTATAGGTTTATGTTGGGTAACTTATTTGATTTTAGTCCTAAAAACAAAGTACCTTATGATAAAATGCCAGCTGCTGATAAATATCAAATGATTTGTTTAAACAAATTAATTAAAGAAGTTAAAGATAATTATAATACCTTTGATTATCAAGAAAATTATAAATTATTTAATAACTTTATTGCCTCTTTATCGACTTTCTATTTAGATTTTACGAAAGATATTTTATATATTGATAAAGATAATAGTTTAGAGAGAAGAAGTGTGCAGACGGTTTTATATGAAACGTTATATGCTTTAATTAGATTAACCGCTCCAATTTTACCGTATACAAGTGAAGAAGTATATGCCTTACTTCCTGGTGATAAATTAGAAAGTGTCCATCTAGAAAACATGCCAAAAGAAGAAAAATATAAAGACGAAGTAGAAATACAAGAAATGTGGGGTATTTTCTTCGGTATAAAAGACGATGTTTATAAGGCATTAGAAGAAGCTCGTAATGAGAAGATAATAGGTAAATCGTTAGAGGCAAAAGTTTATTTAAATTTACGTGATGAAGATAAACATACATTAAAACAAATATTACCTAACTTAAAACAATTACTAATCGTTTCAGAAGTGGTAATCAGTATTAATGAATTTAAAAAATATGATTATTGTGGTGTTGAAGTTCAAAAATTTGAAGGCCATCGTTGCGAAAGATGTTGGAACTACTTTACTGAATTAGACATGAGTGGAGATATTTGTTTAAGGTGTGAAGAAGTATTAGGAGAATAAGTGAAAAAACTTATTCTTTTTTTCAAAAAAAGAAAACAAATTTGTTATGGAATACGTAAGTAATCCAAATATTTTTTCAACTACTTATGAAATTATTTCTTAAATCACCTAAAACAAAAAACCGGATTATTTACCCGGTTTCAGCATATTACTAAAATTGGCTGATTTTCGATACATAAAATATTTTGTCGAACTAGTAATTAACTCAAAATCTCCCGCATATTCTACCGCTTTGGCATTAAAACTAAGTTTAAATTCATTTAATCCTTTATACTTAGAATTTTCTGATTGAATATTACTAATACCACCCAGATTAAACTTTTTAAAGCCCAGTTTAGAGTATCTCCCCATTAACTTCCAAATCAAAGCATGTTTCGCGTTAAAGCTTTTATATTTCGCATCATAACCATCAATGACTAGATATACTTCTTCTCCCCATTTAACGACTAAGGCACTAGATAAAACAATACCTTCTGGATAATCCCTTAAATAATTAGTGGCAGAAACAATTTGTTTTTTATATTTTTCAAAAGCCTTATCTGATTTTATTTTTTGATTCATAACTTTATCGTCTTTACCATGACTGGCAATCAACTTCTGATTAAGGTCATGACTCATTTTTTCGTATTTACTGTATAAATTTTGGGATATCTTTAAATATTCCGTAGTGTCTAATTTACTATAGTAAAAATCGATTAAATTATCTTTGTCCATAAACTTATATAAGCCTTCAAAATATTCTAAATCTCTAGGATATTTGTCTTTAGTTTGTGAATATAAATATTTCAAATCATTAATATCACCATGATAAACCTTAACCCCTTCATTAGTAGCTTTTCTAATTTTCGTACGGAAATTTTTCTTAATATTCGCAAACATTTGAGTATATGATACATCTAAATCGATAATCGCTTCAAATCTCGGCTTTATCGCTTCAAAATAGTTATTATATCCTAAATGGAAATATTTTAAATTTTTAAGATTTTCAAAGACAGTATTGTAATACATATTTTGAAAAGTTACTTTATGATCAGAATTGAATATTTTTTTAATAAGTATCGGACTTATTTTAATTGCCACAACGTCTACTTTTTTCAAAAATTTCCGAATTTGTTTAGTAAATGTATCCAATAATTTTTTATTGGTATAATCAATTAAAAATCCACGAGGTGCATAAGCATATTTAAAACCATTAATTTTTCCAATTAATATCAAACTAGCGGCCACTACTTCGTCGCCATCGACTAGGCCTAAAAATACACTGTCATAATCTTCTTCGTTCATCGCAAAAGCATACTCAGTAGTTTGATACATCGATGATGGTCTGAATTTTACAGTGAAATCTTTGAATTCGGAATTCGTTAGTTGTTTTAATTTCATATGCTCACCTCCTTTAATACGTAACCATTATATCATATTTTTCTTTTATTAACAAAATAGTTATCGAAATAATTTAGTCGTTTTTTGGTGAAATATTCATAAAAAAATATACCGTCAATATATTTATAATGGTGATAAAATGGACAAGATAGGTTTGCCGAGAGGACTTTTCTACTATTATTATGGTGATATTTGGAAGTATTTTTTTGATTATCTTAGAATGCCTTATATTGTTAGTCCAAACACTAATAAAGATATTATGGCTAGAGGTAACAATAATTCTAATGACGAAATGTGTTTGGCTTTAAAAACATATTTGGGTCATGTTAGTTATTTGAGTGAAAAATGTGATTATGTCGTCATTCCAAGAATTGATAACTATAAACTAGATAATCAAACATGTACGAACTTTTTAAGTGTTTACGATATCGTTAAAAATACTTTTGATATTAAGGTATTACACTATAATATCGATTTAACTAAAAAACAAACCTTAAAAAAGGGCTTGATTAATATTGGACTAGAACTAGGCAAGAACGAAAAAGAGCTTAAAAAAGCCTATAAATCGGCAATAATCAAATATCAAAAAGATAGAAAAAGGGATATTATTACAAACATCAATAAACTTAATTCTAATAAAACAAAGATTTTACTCGTTAGCCATCCTTATAATACATACGATGATTTGATTGGAAAAGACGTTATTAAATATTTAGAAAAAAACAATATTGAAGTTATTTTTAGTGATAAATTTGAAGAAAAAATAACTAATAAATTAAGTAAAAAACTTTCAAAAGATATTTACTTTAAATATTCCAAAGATAATATTGGGTCTATAGTATATGTGCAAGATAAAGTGGATGGTATTATCTTTCTATCGTCTTTTCCTTGTGGGCCGGATTCTTTAGTTAATGAATTAGTGATGCGAAAAATAGACTTACCCCATATTAATTTAATATTTGACGATACATCGTCGTTTGCGGGTTTAGAAACAAGGTTAGAAAGTTTTATCGATATATTAAAGGAGAAAGACTATGATTAAATTATCATATCCAATAATGGGGGACTATCATGTACCGGCCCAATATTTATTATCGAATATATTAAAAGTAGAAATAATTACGCCTCCACCGATAACTAGTAAAACTATTGAACTTGGAACTAAATATAGTCCGGAATTTGTCTGCACGCCATTTAAATATACTTTAGGAACAATGATTGAATCGATAGAAAAGGGTGCCAGTGCAGTTATCCAGCTAGGTGGGGGATGCCGTTATGGTTATTATGGAGAAGTCCAAGAAAAAATACTAAAGGATTTAGGGTATGATGTTATTTTAATTAATTTAGTTACTAAAGGTAAAGTTAGTGTTAAAAGGGTTTCACGTGAATTTAAAAAAATCAGTCCAAGATTTAGTAAAATAAAAGCTTTATATTATGGCTTTATTACCTTTAAAATGATTAAATATATGGATAGTATTGACGAATATATTAGAGAAAACATTGGTTTTGAGCTAGAAGAAAATTCTTTTGATAGTTTAAAGCTTGAGATGTTAAATAGCTTCAGTAAAATAAAAGGATACTTTGATTTGAAAAACAAATATAAGTATTACGCTGAAGAATTTCAAAAGCTAAAAGTAAGAAAACCCGACAAACCGCTTAAGATAGGGATTGTTGGGGAGTTATATACGGTCATGGAGCCTTTTTCTAATTATTTTTTAGAGAAGGAATTAGCCAAAAACAATATCGAAATAAGAAGATTTACTAATGCTTATTATTTATTATTTCAGAAAAGAAAAGAAAGCAAGCTTATAATGTCATTAGCTGAAAAGTATATTAAATATCCCATGGGAGCTGATGCGGCGGATAATATTGCGAGAACTAAGTACTTATGCGATGAAGGCTATGATGGTATTATTCATATTAAATCGTCGTTTTGTACTCCAGAAATAGGGGCGATGCCGATAATAAATAAGATCGCAAGTGAATATGAAGTGCCAGTTATATATTTTAGTTTTGATTCTAACACGTCGGAAACGGGGATTAAAACTAGGCTAGAGGCATTTTATGACATGCTAGAAATGAGGCAAAATAAATGAAAGAGTGTTATTTAGGGATTGATGTGGGTTCGATATCAACTAAAGGAGTAATTATTGATAATGACAATAATATTATCGCATCTTCTTATATATGGACTGAAGGTAATCCCGTTAAAGCAGTTAGAGGGTTAATTGATAGGTTAAAAAAAGATATTCCTGATAGTTATATTGTAAAGGGCATTGGAACGACTGGTAGTGCGAGAAAATTAATCGGTTTAATGCTTAAAGCTAATATTGTTAAAAACGAAATAACTGCTCATGCGATGGGGACTTTAACTTTTTATCCTGATGTTCGGACTATATTAGAAATAGGTGGTCAGGATTCTAAAATCATTTTAATTAACAATGGTATAATTACCAATTATGCGATGAATACTTTATGTGCGGCCGGTACGGGAGCTTTTTTATCTAGCCAAGCTAAGAGGTTAGGTTTAGAGGTAAATGAGTTTGGGAAGTATGCTTTGCAGTCAAAAAATCCTGTTAAAATTGCCGCTAGATGTACAGTGTTTGCGGAATCTGATTTGGTACACAAAGCGCAAGTTGGATATCCTAAAGAAGATATAATAGCGGGTTTATGTAAAAGTATTGTTTTAAATTATTTAAATAATGTTGGCAAAGGTAAAAAAATTGAACCACCAATTATTTTTCAAGGTGGAGTTAGTAAAAATGAAGGAGTAATAAAATACTTTGAGGAAGTTTTAGGAGAAAACATTATAGTTGATGATAATAGCCATTTAATGGGCGCGATTGGTATAGCGGTCATGTCTAGAAGGAATAAAAAAGGCGGGAATTATTCTTTAGAAATATCGAATGTTAAGTTTGATACTAAGGCGGAAGAGTGCACGGAGTGCTCTAACAATTGTGAATTATTAAAAATATTTAGAAATAATGAATTGGTAGATTCATGGGGGAGTAAATGTGGAAGATATTAGTTAATTTATAACTAATATTTTTTTGTTTTGAGGTCACAATTTGTGACCTCAAAGTTAGTTTAGAACAAAATGATAATAAAAATATGCAAGTTTATTAAAAAAATTTTAAATATAACAAGGAAATAGAAAACTTTTGTCGTATATTATAAATAAGGAGTGATATTACAATGGAAAATTTAACCGAAGAAAAAATTAATATAAGGGATTTAATATTTATAATAAGAGATAAACAGGTGATGTTGGATAGTGATGTTGCCATGTTATATGGATATGAAACTAAGGTTATAAATCAAACAGTAAGAAGAAATATTAAAAGATTTCCAGAGGAATTTTGTTTTCGACTAACAGAAGAAGAATATGAAGAACTATTAAATCAAAGAGAAAAAAAGCGATTAATGAACTGGTCGCAATTTGCGACCAGTCCGAATTTAAACGAGGAAGAGGTTTTAAGGTCACAAATTGTGACCTTAAAAACACAAGGTGAAACAAAATTCAATGAGATATATGGTCAAAAACCCCAAATTTTAAAGGGAAATTCATTAATTAATGTGCCGAACAAATACGAAATTTTAAGGTCACAATTTGTGACCTTAAAAAAAGAAAGTGGGTCAGGCAAGCATAGAAAATATTTACCATACGCTTTCACAGAGCAAGGAATTGCTATGCTAAGTGGATTATTAAAGAATGACATTGCTATTAAAGTTAGTATTAATATAATGAATGCTTTTGTAGAAATGCGTAAGTTTATCAATGCTAATAAAAATTTATTTGAAAGAGTAGTAACTATCGAAAATAAAATGGATACTAAATTTTTAGAGCACGACCTAAAATTTGACGAATTATTTGACTACATGCACCAACCTAATAAATTTACTTCTAAAATATTTTTTGGCGGTCAAATTTATGACGCCTATAGTTTATTGATAGATTTAATAAAGCAAGCAAAGAAAAGTATTGTAATTATTGATAACTATTTAGATAAAACCATTTTAGATATATTATCAAAGAAAATCAAAAATTGTGATGTATTAATAATAACTACTAATAAGTGTAAATTGACAGATTTGGATATAGATAAATTTAATAAACAATACCCTAGTTTAAAAATAGAATATTCCAATAATTATCACGATAGATTTATCATAATAGATGAAACAGTTTATCACTGTGGAGCATCTTTAAAGGACCTAGGCAATAAAGTATTTGCGATAAATAAAATGAACGATAAAATATTACTGGACAAGCTAAATGAAATCTTTTATAACCAACTAATAAGCTGATTTACAAAACCATAGTCATTTGATAAAATAATAGTAGGGTGATATATATGAAAATACTATATGTAACTGATTTACACGGTGATAAAAACAAATATGAAAAATCGTTAAAATTAGCCAAAGAAAATAACATTAAAGTTATTATTAATGGTGGAGATATGCTGCCAAAAGAGTGTAATAGACATCAGGAACAACCATTATTTATAACTAAATATTTAAGAGAATATTTTAAAGAGTTAAAAAAGCATGGTATTACTTATTTAGCCATGTTAGGTAATGACGATTTGCTTTCTTTAGATAAGCTATTTAATGATGTATGTAATGAATTTGATAATGTCTATAATCTTGCGGGTAACAAGGTTGAAATAGATGGATACGAATTTATTGGTATGAACTATATACTTGACCACCCATTTGGCTGTAAAGATAGAGTTGTTATGGAAGAGAGTTATGTTTTTCAAGGGCAGTTAATGCCGTATGCTTTACTTTCCAATGATATTGGTTATGATGAAATATATAATTGGTTTGAATATGCAGCTGAGTTACCTAATATGAAAGATATATTAAAAGAATTACCAAAACCAAATGACTATGATAAAACAATATATGTTACCCATATAGCACCATCATATTTAAGATTGGGGCAATTGTTATATCAAGATTTAGATATTGGTTCGGGTGATATTTATAATTTTTTCAAAGAAAAGCAGCCGTTACTAACGCTACATGGCCATATCCATGAAAGTCCTGATACGGAAAAAGGTAAATGGATAAATAGTCTGAATAATACTACTTGTATAAATCCAGGACAAACAGAATTAAATGGTGATTTAGTGTATGCGGACATTGATTTAGATAATAAGGTTTATAAAAGAGGGAAAAATAGTTTTAGATAATTATGTGATAATGGACAAAGTGTATAATATTAAGGAAGGAGGAATGTTTTTATGAAATATAAACAAATTAATGAAGATACTGGAGAAGGATTTGCAGATTTTACGCTTCAAATAACAAATTATAAAAAGAAATTATTAGGAGGTTATACCGTACAGTGTTTTGGACAATACAAAAGTAAAACTGTGGGAGTATGCTTTTATATTAAGCCTGATATGGTAGGGATAACAAACGGTGATATAAGTACTTGGAAAACTTATGTAGATGGAATAAAAATTATTTCATTAGGCTCAGAGTCCGACGAATTTTTAAATTCAATTGCTGAATTATATGGAGTTGAGTATAAAGATTTAAAAATGAAAAATGAAATAGCACTTGAATGTGGTGCATTATCAGGTAATCCAAGTCATATAGATAAAGAATACGTTCAATTTAAATGTTTTTTAAATGCCCATGATAATACTGATTTTTATGCAGAATTATATATAAATTTTGACATAAAAAATTCTAAGGTTGAAATAATAGAAAAAGATGAAGAGTATAGAGAAAATATTATCCATAGTTTATCTTTATAACTATTGGTAGGGATATTAAAGAGGGAAATTGAGGTAACGATATGATAGAATTACCAGAGGCTAGGACAATAGCCAAAAACCTAAGAGAAACAATATTGGGAAAGACAATTGTCGATATAGGAGGGAATTTTACTGACCATAAATTTACTTTCTATCATAATAATCCAAACGGATATAAAAAACAATTAATAAATAAAAAAGTAACTGATATTATTGATAGGAATTTTTATGTTGAAATAGAAGTAGAAGAATATAAATTGTTTTTTCGTGATGGAGCTAATATTAGATATTATGATAATAGGCAAGATTATCCGGAAAGAAGTAAACTTCTAATAGAATTTAACGATGGTTCATTTATTAATGTTACTACTTCTATGTATAGCTGCATAGGAGTATGTAAAAAAGACGGTAATAGTGGTAATGAATATTATGAATTAGAAGTTAATGGAGTAGGAGCCCTTGATAAAAAATTTAGTTTTGATTATTTCAAAAATCTTATAAATGATAAAACTTTAAAACTCAGTATCAAAGCCTTTTTAGCAACCGAACAAAGAATATTAGGAATTGGTAATGGTGTCGTCCAAGATATAATGTATAATGCTGGATTACATCCCAAAAGAAAAATGAATACATTAAATGATATAGAAATTAAAAATTTATATAATGTAGTAACCAATACACTTACAGAAATGGTTAATAAAGGTGGACGCGATACTGAAAAGAATATATATGGTGAAAAAGGTAGTTATAAAACCATCCTAAGCAGTAAGACATATAAAAATGGTTGTTTAAAATGTAATGCCGAAATAAAAAAAGAACAATATTTAGGCGGAAGTATATATTATTGTCCAAATTGTCAAAAGTAAATGGGGTGTGGTATGAAAAGAAAATTATTTTTAGTTTCCTTCATTATATTGATGTTAGTTCCGAGTATAGTATCAGCTAATTCGTCGTGGCATTGGATAAGTAGTACTCGCCCAATAGATATATTGCCATTTGTTATTCTAGTAACACTATTAATAGAGACATTAATGATTATTAAACTAAACAAAATCAATAGCATTGTAAAACCTATAGTTGTTATTATAATTGCTAATTTAATGTCATTTGTTATGCCATTTTTAGTATATTTTTTACCAAATGAGCTAGGAATGTCTGGATATGAAAACTTCTTAAAAATGATTAATCATTGGCCGACATATATTGCTGGAATAGGGTATTTATTTATGACATTAGTAATAGAAGTACCAATTGTTTATAATTTATTAAAAAAAGAATGTGATAATAAAAAGATGTTTTTAAAAGTTATAATTGCTGCCAATATTCTAACAACACTTTTAACGGCACTAGCTGAAAGAGTTATATGTGTGGGGCAATGGTAAAGTGTATTAAAACATCATAAATGTTAGTGGAAACATAAAAATTCTTAGAATACAAGAATTTTTTCTTTTACAACTGTATATTATATTTTAAAAACATTTCATTTGACATTTAAATTTAAATAGTGTATAAATTATAATAGTTTACAAAGGAAGTGAATTATGGCGAAGAATTTAGTTATCGTGGAATCTCCCACAAAAGTAAAATCAATTAGTAAATATTTAGGAAGTGATTATGCAGTAACATCAAGTAAAGGTCATATTAGAGATTTATCAACTAGAGGCAAACATGGTCTAGGTGTTGATACTGAAGACGAGTTTAAACCTGATTATATAACAATAAAAGGTAAAAAAAGTGTTGTCGACGAGCTTAAAAAAGAAGCAAAAAAAGCTGATAAAGTTTTACTTGCTACCGATCCGGATAGGGAAGGAGAAGCCATTGCATGGCATATTTACGATGTTTTAGGTTTAAATGATAAAAACTATGATAGAGTATTATTTACTGAAATAACTAAAAACGGAGTAAATGAAGGAATTAAAAAGGCCAGTAAATTAGATAAAGATTTAGTTAATAGTCAAGAAACAAGAAGAATATTAGATAGAATTATTGGTTTTAGATTAAGTAAATTAATTCAATCAAGAACCGATGGACGTAGTGCCGGAAGAGTACAAAGCGTAGCCTTAAAACTAATAGTCGATAGAGAAAGAGAAATAGATGCTTTCAATCCCGAAGAATACTGGACAATAACTGGTATATTTAAAGATTTCACCGCTGATTTATTTGGGTATAAAAATAAAAAGATAGAAGTTAAAACTGAACTAGAAGCCAATGATATTTTAGGCAAACTATCAAAAGCTTTTACCATTGAAGACGTAACTAAAAAAGAAAAAGCTAAACAATCAAAACCGCCATTCACTACCAGTACCATGCAGCAAGACGCTTCAAATAAATTAAAATTCAGTGCTAAAAAGACTATGTCGGTTGCTCAAAGATTATATGAAGGTATTGATTTAGCTGACGAAACAGTCGGACTAATTACTTATATGCGTACCGATTCCATTAGATTAGCTAGTGAATTTATTGGAGAAACTTATAAGTTTATCGAAACAAAATATGGTAAAGAGTATGTGGGATATGTAAAGACAAATAAAAAGTCTGAAAACGTTCAAGATGCCCATGAAGCTATTAGACCAACTAGTATAAATAGAACACCTGAAAGTGTTAAACCATATTTAAAAGACGACGAATTTAAATTATATAGATTAATATATTATCGTGCTTTAGCTAGTTTAATGAAAGAAGCTAAGGTTTTAGGAACTACCGTAGTTTTAAATAATAATGATTACCAGTTCAAAGCTACTGGTCAAATAATAGTTTTTGATGGTTACTTAAAAGTATATAGCGATTATGAAGAAACCAAAGATACGGTATTGCCACCATTTGATACTTATCAGTCAAAAGTCATTGTATCTAACGATATCACCAAGGAGCAACACTTCACTCAGCCACCAGCTAGATATACCGAAGCCAAGCTAATAAAAGAAATGGACGAATTAGGTATCGGTAGACCAAGTACATATGCGAGTATAATGGATAATATTAAAACTAGAGGTTATGTTGATTTAATTGAAAAGAAATTCAAACCAACTGAAATAGGCTTTGAAATTACCGATAAACTTCAAGAATATTTTGGTCATTTAATCAACGTTGAATATACAGCTAATATGGAAACAGATTTAGATAAAGTAGCAGAAGGTAAAGCTATATGGCATAAAATATTAGCTGATTTCTATAAACAATTTGAACCGTCAGTGCAGGAAGCTTTAGACAAATTACCTAAAAAAGAACCAGAAAAAACTGGTGAAGACTGCCCAGAATGTGGTCATCCACTAGTTATTAGAAAAGGTAGATATGGCGAGTTTGTTGCTTGTTCTAACTTCCCAGCGTGTAAACATATTAAAGCTGAGCCAAAGGAAGAACACATATCATGTGATTGTCCAAATTGTGATGGACAAATAGTCGAAAAACGTAGCCGAAAAGGCAAAATATTTTATGGATGTAATAACTATCCTAAGTGTAAAACTGCTTATTGGGATAAACCAATAGGGGAAAAATGTCCTGAATGTGAGAGTATGCTTACAGAGAAAAAGGATAAAGTAAAATGCAGTAATTGCGACTTTACAAAATAAAAAAATATAAGATCACTAATAATTAGTGATTTTTTCTTGCGTTAGAATGTTAATTAGTGTAAAATAATAAATAGATAATAGGTGATAAAATGGGTTTATTTGATAAGTTTAAAAACATCCTTTCACGTGAGGATAAGGAAGAAGTCCAGTTATACGATAAAGGCTTAGAAAAAACTAGAAATAATTTCTTAAGTTCACTAATAGACCTTAACAAAAAACATAACAAAATAAGTGAAGAATACTTTGAAGAATTAGAAGAAATTCTAATCATGGCTGATATCGGGGTAAACACGGTGATGGATATTATCGATAGGCTTAAATCTAGGGTTAAAAAGCAAAATATTCAAACTTCAGAAGAGTTAAAAGAAATAATCGTCGACGAGATGTTTGTTATATATGTTAACAACGATATTATCGTAAATAAGATAAATTATAGTGACAATGGACCAACTGTCATATTATTTGTTGGAGTAAACGGTTCAGGAAAAACAACGACGATAGGAAAAATTGCTCATAAACTTCAAAAAGAAGGGAAAAAAGTATTGTTGGTGGCTGCTGATACCTTTAGAGCAGGCGCTGTTCAGCAATTAGTGGAGTGGGCCAATAATATTGATGTGGAAATAGTTTACAAAGAAGAAGCCGATCCCGCTAGTGTCATATACGATGGTGTAAGTAAAGCCGCCAATGAAGGGTATGACGTTGTTCTAGTTGATACGGCTGGTAGACTGCAAAATAAAGTTAATTTAATGAAAGAGCTTGAAAAAGTAAACAAGGTCATTGGCAAATTAATTCCCGCTGCTCCGCATGAAACATTATTAGTAATCGATGCGACAACTGGGCAAAATGGTATTAGTCAAGCCAAAAGCTTTGGGGAGATAACCAATATAACAGGCATTGTTTTAACTAAATTAGATGGAACAGCTAAAGGTGGGATTGTGTTAGCTATTAAAGATAGTACAGGAATACCGGTTAAATTTGTTGGTTTAGGTGAGAAAAAAGAAGATTTACGAACCTTTGATATTGAAAAATATATATATGGATTATTCAAAGGAATGGAGGAGTAAAATGAAAAGTAAATATACTAGTATGGATACGGGATTATTGATTCAATTATTATTATTTGTAACATTAATTATTCTATTAATTCTTTCAATATTTTGGAGTTATTTATTAATGTTTGTCCAAATTTTAACAGGAATAACTTTAATTATCATGGGAATTAATAATATTCGGTTATTTAAGAGAAAATATATGACAGCTATTTATATAGCCTTTGGAATTTTAATAATTCTTTCTGCAGCTTGGAGTTACTTCTTTGGATAATACGGTTTATTTAACGCTTCTATACGATTATTATAGTGAATTACTAACCTGTAAACAAAAAGAATATTTTGAAGATTATTATTTTAATAATTTATCATTATCTGAAATAAGTGAAAATAATAATGTTAGTAGAAATGCGGTTTATAAGCAAATAAAAGAGACGGTTAAGAAATTGGAAATGTATGAAGAAAAGTTAAAATTACATAAAAAGTCTCAAATAATAAAAGAACTAATGAAAACACTTGATAAAGAATTACAAGAAAAAATAAAGGAATTAATATAGGAGGTATTAAAATGTTTGGAAAAATAGTTTATATTAGTGATACAATGGCCCACGTTACAGTAGGTAAAGAAGGGACAATGGCCACTAACATCATGAATTTGCACGTTGTTTTTGAAGATGAAAAGAAAAAAATATTAGGTGAAGTTGAAGATATCAATGACGATATTATCAAAATAAGATTTCTAGGAGAGATTGAAAAAGGTAAGTTTGTTGGTGGGGTTATTCGTAAACCGACCTTTAGTGCCAAATTACGTTTAATTGACCGTGAGGAAGTTGGTATGTTAGTAGGGGAAGACAATGATTCCTCATTTACCTTAGGGGTAAGTCCACTTTACGACAATTATCCAATTAGAGTAGACATTAATGATTTATTTAGTAATCATATGGCCATTTTTGGTAACAGTGGTTCTGGGAAGTCTTGCGGGGTAGCGAGGATTTTACAAAACATCTTTGCCAATCCTAAGCTATTACCATTTAAATCTAATTTCTTCATCTTTGATGCATATGGGGAATACCACAATGCTTTAAAGGATGTTTCTAAGATAAATAAAAATTTAAGTTTTAAATTTTACACAACTAATCCTAATCAAACAGATGGACAAGTTTTAAATGTACCAATTTGGCTTTTAGATATCGATGATATTGCCTTACTTTTAAGAGCTGATAAGCACACTCAGCTAACAATTATCGAAAGAATGCTTAAATTAGCCAATATATTTGCTTCTGATGATGCAGAATCTTTAAGATATCAAAATCATTTGATTGGTAAAGCTATAATGCGTATTTTATATACTAACCAAACTTCTAGTAGTAAAAGAAATGATGTGTTCTCTATTTTAGCTACATGTGAAACGCCACAATTTAATTTAGAAGCACCGGTTAAAGGTATTGGTTATACCCGTAAATTTAGAGAGTGTTTTACCATCGATACTAGTGGACAATTTCCAGAAAGTATTTTAATGACTGAATATGTTACTAGTTTTATTGATGAATCTTTAGATAAATATGAGCCTAGTGGTATTAAATATTATACTTTGGAAGATTTAGAAAGAGCCTTAGAATTTACTTTAATAAGTGAAGGGCTACTTCACAACGAAGAGACGCATTCTGATGCGATTACTTTAAAAGTTAGATTACATTCATTATTGATTTCAGAAAATTCCAAATATTTAAGATTCCCAGAATTTGTTACGATGGAAAATTATATTGCCACATTAGTATCGGTTAATGGAAAAAAAGCTCAAATAATCAACTTTAATCTAGAAGATATTGATGATTGGTTTGCCAAAGTAATTGTTAAAATATATTCTAAGATGCTATTTGAATTTACTAAACGTCTAAAACAACGAGCTTCTATACCATTTCATATTTTTGTTGAAGAAGCGCATAGATATGTACAAAACGATAATGATGTTCAATTAATCGGTTATAACATCTTTGAGAGGGTTGCTAAAGAAGGAAGAAAATATGGGTTAATCATTAATCTTATTTCTCAAAGACCAGTTGAAATATCAGACACAGTTATTTCACAATGTTCAAACTTCTTAATCTTTAAAATGAACCACCCAAGAGATATTGATTATATTAAAAAGATGCTTCCGAATATTAGTGCAGAAATAGTGGAAAAACAAAAAACTCTGCAACCAGGGACTTGTATGGCTTTCGGTAGAGCCTTTAAAGTACCAATGATTGTTCGAATGGAAATGCCAAATCCTGAACCATCAAGTAGTAGTTGTAATGTCGTCGCAACATGGAAAATATAAAGGTTGATTAAATGAAGTGAACCCCAAATAGTTCACAAAATAAAATCAACTTTTTTTGTACACAATTTTACATTTTTCTCCAATTTTTACCGTCAAAAAGGGTTAAGTTTCAAAGTAAATGCACGTGTAGTAAAGAAAAAGAAATTTTCAAAGTAAACGCACGAAAGCAGGGTAAAAAAGAATAAAAAAGAACGAAAATGTA
>Ga0082212_10002975_pt1 | contig 24280 bp, 20 predicted proteins | sample TergutNt197P3_FD_71548 | JGI IMG/M metagenome (GOLD analysis project Ga0082212, IMG submission 71548) | Neocapritermes taracua P3 segment gut microbial communities from Petit-Saut dam, French Guiana - Nt197 P3 | ecosystem: Host-associated > Arthropoda: Insects > Digestive system > Gut ... | reverse complement strand
TATTAGAATAATGACGTCAGAATGTCTGGATAAGGATTAGAATAGTAGATAGGCAAACAACTGAAAGGAGCCAACATGTACGACCCAAACAACCCAAGCCCTCCTCAGAGTAACCCGTATTCAGCGGGAACACCTGCTCCGCAGAACCCCCAGCCGAATCAGGCCTATTCTCAGCAAGGCGCCCAGTTCACCCCGCCACCTAACTATCAATATGCTCCTCAGCAGTCTCAGGCAGCGCCGAGCAAAAGGACTGCAGGAATCGGTAGCGCTCAAAAGGACAAATGGGTTGCTGCGATTCTTGCTTTCTGCCTTGGAACATTTGGTATCCACAAATTCTATCTGGGCTACAAGACCGAGGGGATCATCATGCTCGTTGTCGCCCTGGTTGGCGGCTTATGCTTTGGAGTAGGCGTATTGGTCATGCTTGTCATCTCGATTATCGAGGCTGTACGGTATGTCATTCTCACGCAGGAGGAATTCGAAAGCACCTATGTCTACGCTGACAAGGCATGGCTTTGATATATAGTGTTCTATCAACAGACCATACTCGATAACGGGTTAACCGTAATAACCGAGCGCATGGATACCGTGCGCTCGGTTTCTCTGGGCGTCTGGTTCAAGGTCGGCTCCCGGGATGAGGGCGCTGACAACCAGGGTATATCACATTTCCTCGAGCATATGATGTTCAAGGGCACTGATAAGCGGGATGCCTTCGCGATATCGCAGGATTTTGAGTCTTTAGGCGCTGAACAGAACGCCTTCACCTCAAAGGAATACACCTGCTACTATTGCCGGTTCGTCGATGACAAACTACCACGTATCATTGAGATCCTCAGTGACATGGTCACTTCCTCGCTGTTCAATCAAGAAGCAATAGGCTTGGAGCGGGAGGTTGTCATCGAGGAGATAGCACGAAGCGAAGACACTCCAGATGACTATGTATTCGAGCTTTTCTCCCAGGCTTTCTTTCCTACGCATGCACTAGGGCGTCCCATTATCGGAACCCGTGAGGTGGTTGGTTCCTTCCAGCATGCCGATTGCGCTGCTTTTCATACTCACCACTATCATGCGAGCAACTGTGTGGTAGCGGCGAGCGGAAACATCGACCATCATGAGCTTGTAGCGCTTTGCGAGGAATATCTCTCTTCTTTGCCAGAAGGCAGACGGAACAACAGAGAAGCTGTGGGAATCGATACCAGAGAACGCTTTTCCCTTATGAAGAAGGATACGGAACAAGCGCATATCGTCTATGGCATGCCCGGCATCCCTACAGGTGACGAGGACCGGTTCGCCGGCGCTCTTCTGGATACAGCGCTGGGGGGTGGCATGTCTTCTCGCCTCTTCCAGGAGATCCGTGAGAAGCGCGGACTCGCCTATGCTGTCTATGCTTCAACAATGCCGTATTCTGGAGCTTCGCAATTCTTTGTCTATGCTGGAACGCGTCCATCGAATATCAGCGAAGTACTCTCGATAATCAAAGAGGAGATACAGGAAGCATGCTTGCATGGATTGGCTATTGAGGAGCTTGAACGGATAAAAGAGTATATTATCGGTCATATCGTCCTTTCATCCGAATCCACCTCTCAGCGTATGCTCCGTTTAGGAAAGAGCCAAATCAGCGATACCGAGCTGCTCTCTCTTGATGAGACTATCGAGAAGTATCGAAGGGTCGAACTCGAGGACATCCTTCGAGTAGCACAACGCGTTCTTTCCCTGGATCCTACTATTGCCATCATCAGCCCACTTGAGGTCAAGAAGTTGCGCAGAGCACTTCTCCAGCTTTAGCTAGACAACAGGTGTTGTGATCTAAAAGGAGATTTCATGATACGAGTACTGATATGTGGGTTTTGTGGACGTATGGGGACTCAGATTGTCAATGCCGTCGCAACGCAAAACGACATGATGGTAGTGGGTGGGTTCGATCCCGCTGCCCCTTCTCCTGATGTAACCCTCAATGGAGAGATAATCGCCCCGGCGTTCACCGACCTTTCGATTGCTTTACAGCAATCTGAACCTGATGTACTGGTCGACTTCACTGCGCCGAATGCAGTCGAGGGGAACCTGCGTATTGCCTTGCCCTTGGGAGTGGACTGTGTTGTAGGCACAACAGGAGTGCCTCTGGAGAAATATGCCGAGTTAGTGAAGCTGGCGCCAGAAGGGACAACCCTCTTCAACGCCCCGAACTTCACCACAGGAGCTGTGCTTATGATGGCTTTCGCAAAAACAGCAGCTCGCTTCTTTCCAGATGCCGAAGTCATCGAATTCCACCATAATGGTAAGAAGGACGCACCAAGTGGCACCGCTATTTCTACAGCGCGTGAGATAGCGCGGGTTCGAAGCGAAGCCGGTATCTCCGGCTCTGCTCCGGGCAAGGAGACCGAGCTTTCAGGCTACGAGGGTGCCCGTGGCGCCGATGTCTCCTCTATACCCGTCCATTCTGTACGCTCGAACGGGTATGTGGCCCATCAGGAAGTGATATTCGGATCACCGGGACAAACCCTTACGATCCGCCACGATTCCATAGACCGCTCCTCCTATATGCCTGGCATCCTCCTTGCCATACGGGAAGTCGCCAACCTGAGCGGTTTGATCATTGGGCTGGAGGAGCTCCTTGGCTTATGACGCAATCCGATAATCATCACATAGTAGTAATGAAGTTCGGTGGGACCTCTGTAGCCACCAGGGAGGGGCGCGAGTCTGTCATCGCGCGCATCATCTCTGAACGCGATCAAGGTACGAATCCAGTTGTCGTTGTCTCAGCCATGGGTCGAAAAGGTGATCCCTACGCTACCGACACGCTTCTTTCCCTGGTTGATAGCAGATATTGCAGCGAGCATGAAGCTGATATGCTCATGTGCGTTGGTGAGGTCATCTCTGCAGTAGTCTTGGCTTCGTTGCTTATCGAGAAAGGTGTTGCTGCCATTGCCTTGACGGGTATGGACGCGGGAATCGTAACCGATGCTTTGGATGGGAGCGCGTCTATCAGGCACATAGACACTTCAACTCTTCTACAAACGCTCGATGAAGGCGTGGTGCCCATTGTCGCAGGATTCCAAGGCGGAGACGATAAGGGAATACTCCATACCTTGGGACGTGGTGGGTCTGATACCACTGCCTGCGCTTTAGGTGTTGCACTGAAAGCGTCTCGCGTCGATATCTTCACCGATGTCGATGGGGTCTTCACCTCCGACCCGCGGATCATACCTGAGGCACATGTCTTGAAGACGATCACTGCAGATGAGCTATTCCAAATGGCCAAACACGGATCCAAGATACTGCATGCTCCAGCTGCCGAGCTTGCCTTGGAGAGCGGTATCAGTATGCGGATCAGAAATACCTTCAATGGCTCTGAGGGAACCTCGGTTGTCTCTCTTAACACCTATCATCCTGGAACAGTCGCCACTGCTGTGACAACTGTTCCACATATAGCACGCATACGGATACGTCTTCCCTATGCTAAGGATGACCCTAGAGCACACATGGAAGCGCAGACGCATGTTTTTCGTCTTATGGCCGATGCCGCGATATCCATTGATATGTTCACGCCGATGAATGACCGTCTGGTTTTCACAATAGATGAGGGCAAGGCAGAAAGAGCAATGGAAATCATTCGAGCTGCTGGATTCGAGGCTGCGTTACGACATTCGCTGGGAAAAGCGACCCTTGTCGGCTCCGGCATGCATGGTGTTCCCGGTGTCATGGCACGCGTTGCGGAATGCCTTATGGATGCAGGTATCGATATCCTCCAAATCGCCGATTCACACGCAACGATATCCCTCTTAGTAGATGAAGATAACCTGATTGACACCGCCCAAGCTCTTCACAGGGCTTTCGGGCTATAAAAGGTATCAAAAAAAATGAAGAACTGCTACATTAGGATAGGTAAGATTCTTAACGTAGTGTAGTGAGTTATGGGAAAGGAGTTGACCATGAAAGCGACAAAGCCATTCGGCCGTTTTATCACGGCGATGATCACGCCATTTAACGAGAACAGGGAACTTGACCTTAAGCGCGCCCAGGAGCTTGCAGTTCGATTGGTCGACAAGGGAACTGATGCCTTGGTGATCAGTGGGACCACCGGGGAATCACCCACTGTGTTCTACCCACAGAAGATCGAGCTCTTCAAAGCGATCATCGAAGCCATTGGGGGAAGAGCACCGATTATTGCCAATGTCGGAGATAACTGCACTGCAGACACCATAGAATTCGCACGCGAAGTAGCAGGTCTTGGGGTGGATGGCATCATGACAGTTGTACCGTACTACAACAAGCCGCCACAGGAGGGTCTTTATAGGCATTTTAGAAGCATCGCTGAAGCTGCCCAAGTACCTATGGTCCTCTACAACATCCCTTCGCGCTGTGTCATCAACATGACTGCTGAGACTACCTTGCGCCTTGCGCATGATGTTGAGAATATCGTAGCAATCAAGGAAGCCAGCGGGAATCTGGAACAGATAAAAGAGATCATCGATAACGCACCTGAAGGATTTCTCGTCTTTTCAGGTGATGATGAGGCAACTCTACCGATTATGGAACTCGGTGGTTACGGTGTCATCTCTACGATAGGGAATGTAGCCCCAGAGCGTATGAAGGAGATTGTCGAGGCTATGGCATCTGGCAATCACACAAAAGCTCTGAAGGCGCATCTTGCGTTGCAACCGTTGATGAAGGAGCTTTTCGTCACTGCGAATCCTATCATGGTGAAAGAGTCTATGAGGCTCTCTGGATTCGATTGTGGGGGAGTACGCCTTCCTCTTGTCGACGCCACTGCTGAGCAGAGCGCTAAACTGCAGGAGGTCATGAAGGCGGTTGGTGTTCTCTGATCGGAACCCGTCTAGCGCCAGCTATTGTTTGATAAGCCGAGGCTTTGGCTTGCGGCTGAGTGATAAAAACTGATGTGTATGCGTGATCCAAATAGGAAAAACAAGCCGTAGTATCACACAGCACACCGGAATGAAGAGAAGTGGAGGTTTTCCTTGGATAGGAGAACAACGTCTAGGCGTGTGCCTGTTGCAGCTGATAGGCAGACGCGGGATACGGCTCAAAGCACAAAGAGCCAGAACAAGAATACTAAGCTGAGCAGAAAACAGGGTAAGGAGAAGGACGGACAAGGGCCCCTTCTTAAAGTAATCCCCCTAGGTGGCCTTGATGCCATCGGTAAGAATATGACTGTCTTCGAGTTTGAGGAAGATCTTATCCTGGTTGATGCTGGGTTGATGTTTCCTGATGATAACCATCCAGGAATCGATCTTATCCTCCCGGATTATACCTATATCCTTGAAAACGCCAGGCGTTTGAAGGCTATCATCATCACGCATGGGCACGAGGACCATACGGGAGCCTTGCCGTATCTGCTTAAAGACCTCGAGCTCTCCAACGTCCCCATTATGGGGTCGAAACTGACCCTTGGCCTGATAAAGGGCAAATTTGCAGAGCACCGGATAGAGAATGCACGCTTCAGGGAGGTCCAGGCGGGTGACCATCTTGCAATAGGAGCATTCGGATGCGATTTCTTCAGCGTCAACCACTCTATTCCGGCTTCCCTTGGTATCTTCATCCGTACACCTGTGGGGAATGTCCTGCATACCGGAGACTTCAAACTTGATCAAACCCCCATTGACGGGGTACACACAGACTTCGCTGCAATCTCACGATTCGCAAAAGCTGGGATACGACTGATGCTCTCTGATTCCACTAATGCCAACAACCCTAACTTCACCAAATCAGAGGCCGAGGTTGGCAAGGCGTTGACACAGATCATCTCCAGCGCGGACCAAAGGGTTATCGTTGCCTCATTCTCCAGCCATATCCACAGGATCCAGCAGGTCTGCGACGCTGCTGTGGCTTCTGGTCGAAAGGTCGCTGTAACGGGTCGTTCCATGCTTACCAATACCAGGATTGCCAGAGACCTTGGCTATTTGAAAGTTGATGAGAACTGGATAATCGATGCCTATACGGCAAAGGACATCCCTCCTGACAAGATCGTCGTTCTTTGCACGGGTAGCCAGGGAGAACCTCTTTCAGCTCTGGCTCGTATGGCGAATGGAGAGCACCGGACGGTTGTGATCGAAGAAGGAGATGTGGTTATCATCTCCGCAACACCGGTTCCAGGAAACGAGAGAGACGTAACACAGGTCATCAATGCACTCTCTAAGATCGGGGCAACGGTTTTTGACAAGCAGAAGGCACTTGTCCATGTTTCTGGACATGCAGGCGCCGAGGAGTTGAAACTCATGCTTGCTATCGCTCAGCCAGAATACTTCATGCCCATTCATGGGGAAGCTTTGCATCTTCGCGCCCATGCCGAGCTCGCTATTGAGGTTGGTATTCCTAAGAAGAACATACTCCTCATTGAAACTGGTGATGTGCTTCTCATCGATGAAAACGGAATCACCGAAGGTGGATCGGTGGAGAGTGGCGTCGTCTTTGTCGATGGCCTCTCCGTTGGTGACGTTTCTGCTGTTGTGCTCAAGGATAGGCAAACCCTCGCTAACGATGGGATACTCACACTGGTCTGCATGATTCGCACCAAGGATAGCGCACTAGTGGGTAAGCCGGAGATCATCATGCGGGGAATCAGTGGGGGAGACGATCAGGAACTGATCAGTGACCTTATCTCACTCGCCGAGTATACCATCTCAAAACACTCACCAGATCACCGCCATAATCCCGTATCGCTGAAGCGTGCACTGCGCGAGGCGGTATCTGGGTTAATATGGGAGCGCTGCCGTAGGCGTCCTATGATCATCCCTTTGCTTATGGACGTTTAGATCGAAGAAAGGAATCCGGTGATTTGCCATGTCATATATGCCGACTCGTGATGAAGCCTGGGCGCTGCTCAATCTATATAATGCCGAAGAGTTCCATCTCAGACATGCAGTCATCGTTGAAGGTGTAATGCGCTATTTTGCAGAGGAATACGATCCAGAAAGAGTTGATTTTTGGGGAATAGTCGGCTTGCTGCATGATCTGGATTTCGAACAATACCCTGATCGACACTGTGTAAAGGGTGTAGAGCTTCTCGAAGCACACGACATCGACGAATCTGTCATACAGGCTGCGATGAGTCACGGTTACGGCTTGGCGCAGGTGGAGATCAAACCGCAACACATAATGGAGAAGATCCTCTTTGCAACCGACGAGCTGACCGGACTCATCGGAGCAGTTGCAATAATGCGACCATCCAAGAGTGTCCAGGACCTGGAATTGAAGTCGGTAATGAAGAAGTTCAAGCAGCCCTCCTTTGCTGCAGGCTGTTCACGGGATGTCATCAAACAAGGTGCAGAGATGCTGGATTGGGGACTTGATGAACTGATCACCAAGACCATTCTTGCCATGCGTAGCTTGCCAAGCGTCTTATGAGAACAGGATTCACCTATTATTCTTCATAATATTATTAATACTCTTCAGAAAAAAGCTGACTGGGTAACGAACCGCAGGCTTAAAGTGATATGCTCGTCACATCATGAAACATGTGACTGACAGAACATTTCGCAATTCTTGTTGGGGACCTCTTGTACTTTCCCTTGTTCTGGTTCTCTCCCTTCCTTTTTCGCTCTTTGCCTGTTCACGGCCTCATACTGAGGCTTTTATACCAGTTCACACCAGCCTTGAGGTAGAAGAGGAGCTCACTGCTGAGTCCTGGGATACCTCTCTTATCGATATTCCCGTGAAGCTCAGGGGTTCTGCGGAGATCGTGGATGCAAATGGTGTTATACATGGCATACATCCCTCTGGCATAAACTACACGCTCCATGGTAGGGGAGTCGGCGGCTTCTCTACAGAAAGAGTAACACTCTGTGCGGTAGGCGATCAGATAGCGACCGATATGTCGCTTCCTATTGCTGACTGGTACGCTGGTGACAGGTATGATGGTTTGTATGACTTTGCACCGTTTTACCAGGAGATCGCTCCTTTCATACAAAGCTTTGACCTCAGATATATCAATCAGGAGACCGTCATGGCTGGACCAGGCTACGGTTATTCTGGTTATCCTTCTTTCAATTCCCCCGATGCAGTTGCCCATGCGATAGCTGATGTTGGTTTCAACCTTGTGAACTTCTCGACAAATCATTCCTATGATATGGGTCTATACGGCATAGAGCGCAGCCATGAGATCTGGCAGGAGTACCCACAAATCCTTATAGGTGGCAGCTATCTTTCCAACGAGGACCGAGAGACCGTTCATCTCATAGAACGGAATGGTATGACTTTTGCCTTTCTTGCGTATACCTACGGTGACAATAACTACGGGTATGGGACATACAACATGCCGAATCCATACTACGCATGTCAATTTGACAAGGAATTGATGACAGAGGACGTCAGGCGTGCGCAGGTAGTTGCCGACGCTGTTATCGTATCCATGCATTGGGGTAACGAGTACATAAGCGAACCGAGTGATTTCCAATATGAGTATGCTCAGTTCCTGGCTGACCTTGAGGTAGATCTGGTCCTGGGCTCGCATGCGCACATCGTACAGCCGGTGAAATTCATTACTGGTGAGACCGGGAAGCGGGTTCCTGTTGTTTTTGGCCTCTCTGATATCGTTAGCGGCTGGACATTGACCGACACCATCTTCAGCGGAATCTTCACTTGTGACTTTGTTCGAGACCCATCCGGCTCAGGAGTGATAGTTGAGAACCTGCTGTGGTACCCATCCATTGAGTGGTCTGATGGCGGCGATGTCTATGTAAGGATGCTGAAGGACATGGATATTGCCACGGTGAACGCTAACACCCGCACCGAGGATGTCTACGACGACTTCTCATATCTATCCAACATGATCGACTCAATGGGGATGGAAATCCCTGTTATCATGTAGAACATAAGTCTGATAATATATCTTATGTTAACTTGTATAATGAATTGCGGATTATTCTCTGATAATGTGACTTAATCACTGAAAACAATGGCAGTATTTCCTACCCTTTCCATAAGACCTACTGTTCTTTTGACAGCATATACGGAAAGTCTAGCGAGAGGCTGAACCATGGACAAAGCTTTGGTTGAACGCATCAATGTCATTGTTGGCCCAGAGTATTCCAGAATCGATGTGCGGGAACGTACCGTGTACTCGCAGGATATCGGTGTCATGCCTCCTTTGATCAAACCTTTTGTCCCAGCAGGGATTCCTGGCATAGTCATCCGTCCTCAGGATGAGGATCAGATAATCGCCTTACTCAAGCTCTTCAGGGAGACCCGCACTCCTGTTGTGGTGCGTGCAGGGGCAACAAGCGGTTATGGCGGGGTTCTCCCCCAGAAGAATGCTGCTGTAATCGACCTCTCTGGTTGGAACCGACTGGTTGCTATAGATACCGATAAGAACATAGCCCGATTCCAGGCTGGAGCCATCTGGGAAGAAGTCGAGTACGAGCTTAGGGGCAAGGGATTCGAGCTGTGCCTCTACCCTTCCAGCTATCCCTCTTCAACGGTTGGAGGTTGGTTGGCCCAAGGTGGAAGTGGTTTTGGCTCGTATGAATACGGTCAGTTCAAGGATAACGTTATAGCTGCTCGAATCATCTTGCCTACAGGTGAGATACGGGAGATGTCTGGTGAGGATCTGCGTGAGCTGGTAGCTGACGCGGAAGGGACTACTGGGATCATCACTGAGGTGAGCTTTTCTGTACGTCCGCTTCAGAATACGGTTCTGCGTCTTATCTCGCTTCCCGACGCCCCTGCCCTCTCTGGTCTACTCTCCGAGATCTATGGATCCCGCCTCCCTATCTGGTCGCTCACCTTCTTCAATCCTACGTCTATAGAGCTGAAGAAAAAGCTTCCTGCACGAAGCTGCCATTCCTATGAGGCTGAGAGTATCGCGGCTGAGATCGACATAGAGAGCAATCTGCCTGTCTCTTATCTGGTATTGATCGCCCTCCCCTCTTCAAGGCTTGACATAGTAGAAGAGTCCCTGGTAACAGCAGTCGCACGGCATGGCGGCATATTCCTTTCGGATGCCGAAGCCTCTTCAGAGTGGGAGGCACGCACCTCTCCCATGCGCCTCAAACGCATAGGACCAAGCATCATCCCAACCGAGGTCATCGTCCCCCATGAGCAGTTAGGCAAGGTTCTTGCAGAGATCGATACGAAGATCCACCAGCCTTTTGTCTTGGAAGGCATGATGGGAAGGGATGGCGGGGTTGTGCTGCTTGGATACATACCCCACGATGAAAGGTCCTTCCTCTTCAATCCAGCTTTTGCTCTTTCGCTTTCGGTCATCAAGATAGCCAATGCACATAACGGGAGCGGCTATTCTACCGGCCTGTACTTCAGACATGAGGCGCCCCGTATCCTTGGTGCAGATAGGATAGAGCGACTTCGCGCGTTCAAGGAAGAGTATGACCCCCTTCATATCTTGAACCCCGGCAAAGTGATTGCGAGTCCGGGCTCAGGTGGCAAAGCTATGAGCCTTCTCATGCGCCTTGCCATGAGCCTTGAATCACTTATCCGCCCCTTTGCGAATGCAGCGAAGCCTAAAGAGCGTAAGATGCCTCAAGAACAGCATGGGATACCTGGTGATGTCGCTCTAATGGCAATCACCTGTGCTCGCTGCGGGTATTGTGTGCATACCTGCGAACAGTACTCTGAGCGAGGATGGGAAAGCTCGAGCCCTCGCGGGAAGTATGCCTGGTTGCGGGAGATCTATCGAGGACGAGCCTCCTGGGACAGGGCTTCAACGGACACCATGCTGCTATGTACCACCTGCGAACGCTGTGACTTCCGCTGCCAGCTGCAGCTACCGGTGGAGCCCAATGGGATGGCTCTGAGGAACAAGGTGGTTGTTGGACAGAAGATGGGAACCTTCCCACCTTTTGAGATGATGGCAGCTTCCCTGCAGGGTGAAGGAGACATCTGGGCCGGTAAAAGCGAACATCGTGCCGATTGGCTGTCGCAGGATGTTGCTGAAAAGCTCTCACAGAAAGCTGACATCCTCTTCTTCGCCGGCTGTACAGCCAGTTTTGTCGAAAAGGACATCGCTGAAGGGACCTTACGGCTTCTCCTGGACAGTGGTCTCAGCGTCGCCTATCTGGGAACCGAAGAGTCATGCTGTGGTATCCCGATGAAGATGGCGGGGAAATGGGATATCTTCACCGAGATGTACCAGCGAAACGTCGCTGCAGCAAGATCCTGTGGCGCAAAGACCATTGTCACTGCCTGTCCTGCCTGTGCTCTGGTGTGGAAAGAGCTGTATACAGAAGAAGCTGAGCGGCTTAATGAGCCTTATGAGTTCGAAGTCAAACATTACAGCGAATTACTTGCCTCTGCAGTGGAGGACGGCAGGTTGCAGCTGAAGAACGAGGTCTTCCAGGGACGCACCGTGACCTTCCATGACTCCTGTCATCTGGGACGTGCCCAGGGTGTCTATGAGCCTCCACGCACCATGCTCAAGGCCATCCCCGGCATAGATTACGTAGAGATGGAGCACAACCGTGAAGAGGGCATCTGCTGTGGTTCGGTAGTAACCCTTGTAGGTGAGCTCCCCATGGCTCCTTTGCTTGGCTGTGCGCGCCTTAAGGAAGCTGTGGATGCCGGCGCTGATACCGTCATAGCCGTCTGTCCCTGTTGCCAGGTACAGCTGCGTGACTCTGCTGAGAAAGGCGGCCTACCCATCCAGGTGGATGACCTTGCACGGGTAGTGGCCACAGCCGCTGGCTATGATATCCCCCCTTCTGCAGAATACACCAGTTACATGTGGGGCTATTTCGAACGATTCATCGTCTTGATGCGGCCTGATGAGATGGCGCGTTTCATGGTGTCCCTCTTCCCGCAGATGATCGACGCCATGCCCCTGAGAATGGGTGGCATGGTGCGCTCATTTGGGAAGACCGGATTCGGTGCGGCGCTTATGAGGCGCATCATGCCAGCCCTGTTTCCGCGTATGGCTCCTGGCATCCTGGCAAAAGTCATGCCTGATATGGTGAGAGAGGTCGAAAACTACTTTGGTGGAATGCCTCCCGACATGCAGGAACTGATGCCAACGCTGCTTCCCAAGGTGATGGACGAGATGATGCCTTATTATCTCCCACAATTGATTCCGCATCTTATTCCCTTGTTTATTGGATATTTGCGTAGCGATACCCAAAATATTGCATAATCAATGGTATTGTGCTCGCCCCTCCCCTTTCACACGTCTAAATCTCAGGGGCGGGCGAGCTCCCTTAGTTTTGCAGGATCAAGTATGGTGATAGTGCCCCTGGAGAGCCGCACCAGGCCCTCCTGTTGGAAGTATTTCAACATCCGAGTCACCACTTCCCGTGCGCTACCCAGATCCTTCGCAAGCTGCTCATGGGTCATTGCCACGGTATACTTCCCTGCAAGGTTCGACTCTTCTATCAAACAGGATGCCAACCGCCTATCAAAGCTGACAAACAGGACCTGGTGGAATACCCACATCACCTCAGAGAAACGTTCTGCTGTCTGTCGATAAGCGAAAGAGTCGATATGGATGTTCTCTTCTATCAGCTCGCTCAAGGCAAGAGGCGCTACGACCAACAACCTGGTATCGGCAAGGGCATCAACAAAAATATCGAAGGTGATAAGGGGCAGGATACAGGATGCGGAGAGCACGCAACACTCAGATTCCTCGATATGGAACAGGGTGATCTCCCTTCCGTTATCTGAAAGAAGATATGCCCTGAGAGAACCCTCTATGACAAAGAGCGCTCCAAGGCAGTCGGCTTTACTGTTATGTATGTGAGCGCCCTTTTTAAAGGAGCGGATCGTGCTTGAGAAAAGAAGCTTGGTTTGTTCCATCTGTGAGAGCTTGTCCCAGACAGGCAGATGTTTTTCGAGCAGGACTTTTATCTCAGCTTCAGTGTTGATTATCGACTCCTGAAAGACTTTTACGGACGACGGACATAAGTATAACCAACTCTCAACCCTAAACGATTATGATATGTTGCTAACAGATATTCCTATACTATTGAGAACGTGGTCATTGCCTATGGGTTCTTTCATATTCCTCTCGATCGTCTTCGGGGTTGTCCTGCTCATTATCCTGGGCCTCTACCTCAATTATCGCAAGAACACAAAGGTCGATCGCTTTGCGGCAAAACACCCTGAAGCTGTCTGGATCTGGTATGACGGCCCAAAGAGCGGGGTCTTGATCCTTGACGGTATTGAGAGGAGTCAGGGATTGGAATTCGACTCTCCTGATGGGAGACGCGGTTTTGTTGTTCTTCCTGGCCCTGTACAGGTACAGGTCTCTTACTACAATGTTGAAGATATCGAGGGGAGCAGTTTCACCCAAACACTCCAATTCACCGCTGTTTCGAATAGGAATTTCTTCCTTCAGGTGAACGAGAAGAACAGGATCATCAGCGTACTTCCCCAATGAATCCGCATGGGAAGCTCAACGTCTGCCCCTACCTGGCTTTACCGCACTCTTACGCGCAGTCTTTCTCAGGCGTTCCAGGATCGCATCCTCATCAGCCCCTTCGATATGGGCACGGAGTTTCACTGCCTGGTCACGCAAGCGCGCGGCCTGCTCATAGTCCATGTTGCGAGCCGCTTCTGCCATATCGTCTTCCAGGGAACCGATGATCCGCAGCACCTCATCGCGAGCCAGATCCTGCAACATGGCATCAACGGATTCCAGGGCTGCTTTACCGGCATCGGTGTCCTCAATGAACTGCATGATGCCATTCACCGCTTTACGGATGGTCTGAGGCTCAATGCCATGTTCCTCATTGAAAGCGATCTGGAGCTCCCTGCGCCTTCTCGTCTCCTCGATAGCTGATGACATCGAACCGGTGATATTGTCCGCGTACATGATGACTTGGCCGGAGACATTACGTGCCGCTCGGCCGATGGTCTGGATGAGCGAGCGATGGTTCCTGAGGAAGCCTTCCTTATCAGCGTCGAGAATGGCAACCAGCGAGACCTCAGGAAGGTCAAGGCCCTCGCGGAGCAGATTGATGCCAACCAATACATCGAACTCTCCAAGGCGCAGGTCGCGCAGGATCTCCACCCTTTCCATGGTCCCTATATCCGAATGCATGTAACGGGCCTTTATCCCCTGGTCAAGCAGATGATCCGTCAGATCCTCAGCCATCTTCTTGGTGAGCGTAGTGATGAGCACGCGTTGCCTTAGCGTAGCGTGTTCACGGGCCTCATCAATGATGTCATCGATCTGGGATTTGCTGGGTTTTACGATGATCTCTGGGTCAAGCAGCCCAGTCGGTCGGATAATCTGCTCTACCTTTGCCTGGCTGACCCTGCCCTCATAATCTCCTGGAGTCGCGGATACATAGAGGAACTGTGGGATACGCTGCTCATATTCATCAAAGCGCAGTGGCCTGTTATCCAGTGCGCTGGGAAGGCGGAAGCCATGCTCTGCCAGGGTGATCTTGCGTGAACGGTCGCCTTCGTGCATGCCTCGTATCTGAGGAACGGTTACGTGACTCTCGTCTATTATGCAGAGGAAGTCATCAGGGAAATAGTCGATAAGGGTATAAGGCGGTTCGCCGGGAGCACGGCCATCGAGGTGACGGGAATAATTCTCGATACCGCTGCAGAAACCCATGGTCTCAAGCATCTCCAGGTCATAATTGGCACGCATCTCCAGCCGCTGTGCCTCTAGCAGCTTGCCGGCCTCGCGGAACTCCTTCAACCGTGCCTGCAGTTCCTCACGTATGGTTGTTAAAGCATGGTCGATCTTAGGACGGGCGGTCACATAATGGGAAGCCGGCCAGATAGGTATGCTGTCATACTCCTTGAGTACTTCTCCGGTAACAGCGCTCACCTCGACTATGACATCGATCTCATCCCCAAAGAACTCTATACGGAAGGGGTGGTCGGCATAGGGCGGGAAGACGTCCACCGCGTCTCCACGCACCCGAAAGGTTCCCCTTACAAGCTCATAGTCATTGCGGTCGTATTGGATGTCAAGCAGGCCATGAATAAGGTGATCACGGTCTAAAGCCTCGTCCTTATCCAGGAAGACGGCCAGGCCAGCATAGTCTGCCGGTGATCCGATGCCATAGATGCAGGATACGCTCGCGACAACGATCACATCCCTGCGGGAGAGCAGGGCTGCAGTAGCCGCATGGCGGAGCTTCTCCACCTCCTCATTGATGGAAGCGTCCTTCTCGATGAAAGTATCGGTTGTCGGCACATAGGCTTCTGGCTGATAGTAGTCATAATAGGAGACAAAATAGACCACCGCATTGTCTGGGAAGAATTCTTTCAGCTCTACTGCAAGCTGTGCTGCCAGGGTCTTATTGGGCGCCATGACCAACGTGGGCTTCTGTACGCACTCTATGGTCTTTGCCATGGTGTAGGTCTTACCTGAACCGGTCACACCTAAAAGCGTCTGGTAGCGCAACCCAGCAGTGATCCCCTCAGCAAGGGCTTCTATGGCTTGGGGCTGGTCTCCTGCGGGCTCATAGGGCGCAACAACCCTGAATACCCCCATCGCAAGCTGGTCATCCCTGAGCTTTCCGGCCATCTGTGCCATCAGTACAGCCTCCCTGCAATACGGTTCTTGTACCAGGAAAGGACCTGCTCTCGCAATTCTTCGCGAGTCCCGTTATTAGTAAAAACCGTGTCGCTTATCCGCATCCGTTCCTCATCGCTCGCCTGCAGGGCAATGCGGTTCATGGCATCCTCTGGGTCCATGCCGCGCGTGATCGCACGTTTTAGGCGTAACCCTTTATCAGCGACAACAGAAATCACCTCGTCCTTGCGATAGTGGAACTGTGGCGCTTCAACCAGAAGTGGTATCTGGATCACAAGCAGCCTTTCTTCTCCCCCATCTGCATTGGCATTGTCCTGGATATACCTGTCAAGACGCTCCTGTACCGGAGGCCAGCAGATAGCATTCAGTCTCTCAACAGACTGCGCGTCAACAAAGGCGCGTCTGGCAAGGAGCTTGCGATCGAGCGAACCAGAGGCACTCAGGATATCCTTGCCGAACTCCTCCTGGAGCTGTACCTTGACCAGTTCGTCTTCCTGCTCTTCTTTGGCTATACGGTCAAGGTCCAGGATTGTCGCGCCGAATTCAGCCATAAAGGCGGCTACGGTGTCCTTCCCTGAGGCTAGACCACCTGTGAGTAAAACGATATACATGCGCGGGACTCCTGTTTTGGTGCCCGGGGTGGGAGTCGAACCCACACACCCAGAGGATAGAGGTTTTTGAGACCTCCGCGTCTGCCATTCCGCCACCCGGGCCAAGATAAAGGCACTATTGAAGTGCGCAGGATATTGTAGCATAGAGCCTTGTGATAACCGGTGGGCGCAACTCTCAGTGCGTTTTGCGGCGGCGGAAGCTTAAGGTAGCCAGGGCAAAGAATGCCACGATGAAACCCCAGAGTATCGCGATATTCATCCCTGTCTCAGCCAAGCCCGCTCCTCGTAACATGATATCGCGCAGAGCCTCGGCGCCGTAGGTTATGGGGAAGCAGGCGCTGAGGACCTGCATCCAGGCAGGAGCGTTAGAGAGGTCGAAGATCCCTGAGAGCAGAACCTGGGGAATCACGAGGATCAGCATGAACTGAATGACCTGGAACGGTGTTTTAGCTACTGCGCTTACCACCAAACCCAAGGTCAATGATACCAGCGCCATGGAGAAGGCGATGAGGACCACCAGCGCCATGGAGCCTTCATTGGGGAAGCCGATAAGACTGACACAGGCCCAAAGCACCAGAGAGGCCTGAATGATGGTCACAACGCCAAAGCCAAGGCAGAAGCCGAAAACCAGTTGATATGGTTTTATCGGCGTCACCAGAAGGCGCTCCATAGTACCGCCCGTGCGTTCAGTCACCAAAGACATCCCACTGGTGATGAAGACGAAGATGAAGATGAAGATGCCGATGAAGACGGGGCCAAAGAAGTCGAAGAAGGTCCAGGTGTCATCGCCATGCAGATAGGCGATCTCTATGTCATCGACAAGGGGTTTCACCTCTATCTCTATGCTGGTGAAGTCAGGGAACTCAAAACCCTGGGCCTGTATATTCGGCAACTTGCTGAGGTGCTCCTTAAGGTCTTCTGCCTCAGCCTTCATATCATTGACCTGCGCCTTGATATCCGCTTGGATCTCCTCGCGTTGGGCAGAGATCGCCCCTTTTACGGCAGACTGCACCACTGAGGCAGACGAAGAGGTCTTCCCGGTATCCACGCCCTCGACCAACACGGTGAGAACACCGTCTTTGAAGGTCAATACGGCATCGACTTCACCATTAGCCAGGAGTTCCTGAGCAACCTCGAGAGAGCTGTATGCAACACAATCAGCATCCTCTTCTACAAGTGCATCGTAAAGTTTGTCAGGGAGATCAACGCAGGCAAGTGTGGGGTGGTAGGTCCCACCGCTGAGTAGCACACTGAAAAGCCAGAGTATGAGGATCGGCCCCACAATGAACATGACGATGGTGCGCTTGTCGTGGGCGAATTGTTGGAGGATACGACGCGCCAGGGCAAGGGTGTTACGCATGGACAGCCTCCTCCCCTTCCGCGATGTCATCATAGGCCAAGAAGGCTTCTTCAAGATTGTGAGTCGCTGTTTGACTCATGAGCTCTTCGGGGGTACCCCGTGCGATGATGGCGCCATCCTGCACCATGATGATGGTGTCACAACAGGCGGCCTCATCCATGACATGGGTGGTGATAAGCAAGGCGGAGCCCTCTTCAGCAAGGTGGCGAAAAGCCTTCCAGAGTTCGATACGGTGCTTTGGGTCGAGTCCTATGGTCGGCTCATCCAGCACAAGCAGGCGAGGCTCATGTAGCAAGGCGATAGCGAGCGAAAGACGGCGCTTCATACCACCGGAAAAAGCCCCTACCACTTTTCGCCCCTGGTCTTCGAGGCGCACCTGGCTGAGGACGCGAGGGATCGCTTCATCCAGTTGGCGGCGGCTCATACCATACAACGACCCGAAGAATCGCAGGTTCTCATTCGCAGAGAGGTCATTATAGAGCGCCTCACTCTGTGGCATGAACCCCATCTTCTTCCGAGCTGCTTTCAAAGGGGCCGGTTCGTCCATGACAACCACCGTGCCGCTGGAGGGTGCATAGGTGCCTACTATCATATTCACTATGGTGGTCTTTCCACAGCCGCTTGGGCCAAGCAGCCCTGTTATACACCCGGCCGGTAGATCCAGATCGATCCCCTTGAGGACTTCCTGTTTACCAAAGCGTTTGTGTACTCCCTGTATCTGAGCAAGGAATCCCTGTACGGTTGCTTCGAACTCTCTGACTGTTTTTGGCATGTCCCCTCCGTTCTTAAGAGGATTATGGATTTATAATAGGACGACATGGTGTCGGATTCAACAGACAATGACCGTGTTAAATGTCGGGTTTATGACGTACAGAACCCTTATCCCTGTGTGAGGAGTATCATGACAAAAAATGACACGAGGCGCCTGAAGACACAACAAGCCCTCACCAATGCCTTCTTTGAACTCTATGCAACAAACAATATTGAGCGAATCACCGTCAACGACATCGTACGTCGAGCTGGATATAATCGCAGCACTTTCTATGCCTATTACCGAGACGTGTATGAAGTACTGGAAAAGGCTGAGGATGAGCTGCTTGACCTGGTTGAAAAAGTCGGCTCGGAGCTTTTGTATTCTTTGACACAGGCATCTCTCGATCAGGAATTCATCGTCCTCTTCTCTTTTATCAAAGAACACGAGCTGAGTTTTCCAACTATCATCCGCAAACATGGCTTCAGCTTTACCAGCAAGCTCCGAGATGCAGTTCTCAGAGCGTGTGAGGACCAATATCCTGAGTTGTCAGAAAACGACATCCAAGTGCTGGATCAGTGTCTGATCTATCACTTCTCTTCTTTAGTGGGTATGTTCAGTCACTGGTTTGAGAATCAGGGATGTATCCCTGTTGACCAGGTATTCCCGCTGATCAAGGAATTATCCCTGAAGGGTGTGATCCCCAAGTTGAGGAACCTGACACATCCCTTAGACCCAGTCAGTGATACCGCTTGACCACTTACCCAAAATATATGTTACTAATACAGTGTCATTAACTTAGTGCTATACTACTTGTATGTTACAGATTCCTACAAAAGCCTTGATACTGGTTGCCGCACTTGTCTGGCTTGCGGCTGGCGCCAGTGTTATCAGCGCAGGTATCACTGCTACGGATGATCCCTGGACCTTGGCTATGGCCATAGTCTTCTTTATCGTCTTTGTTGCATTTCTGATCCTCTTCCTTTTCATAGCACGCAAACATATAAAAAGGATATGTGGTTACTCGGATAAACTGACAAGTCTATTTAAATTCTTTGATGCACAGTCCTATATCATCGTCGCTGTCATGGTGTTCCTCGGCGCTACGATACGGATCTCTCAAATGGTTCCTGGGCCTGCTATCGCTTCATTTTACTGCGGTTTGGGTACCGCACTGATTATCTCGGCGGCCTATTACCTCACAACATATATAGCCATCTGCGAAGAATTGGTTGTCAAGGATACCGGAAGGCAGGAATACGGAAGCCCGCGATACATCATCACCTGGACAATCGTTGTGGCGCTGGGATTGGTGGTCGAATTCTTCTCACGGTTCTTAGGTTACGAGAATAACCCGCTAGCCTTCTATCACCCGCTCATTCCAGCCTTTACCGGGATCTCTGCTGCGCTCATCATACTTGCAGCTTACTTCTTCCTCATGTCTGACAAGACAAAGAAGGACTCCCTGCGTCGGCGCAATGGCGTGATGATAGTACTCCTGGGGTTGCTGATGCTGGGGAGCTTCTTCATCTTCAAGGAGATCATGCCTTTGATTTTTGGATAGCCAACTTTTCCTTATAGGCAGGGCACTGCCCTTGGATCCGTACTCGAAGGATAAACCGCTCAGCTCAGCGGGATCAAAGAATCAACATGGCATCACCATAACTGAAGAAGCGATACCGGTTATTCACTGCATGCTGATAGGCCTCCAGGATACTCTTTCTATCATAGAAAGCCGCTACCAGCATCAAGAGGCTTGATTTTGGGAGATGGAAGTTAGTGATGAGGGCATCAGCGATAAGGAAGCGCTGGCTTCCTGGATAGATGAAAAGATCGGTACTCCCCCATCCCGCCTTGACTGAGACCTCTCCTTCTTCTGAGAGCTTCGCCGCGCTTTCCAAAGTACGGACAGAGGTGGTCCCCACACAGATGACCCGCCGCCCTTCGGACTTCGCAGCGCTAACCGCCCCTGCAGTACCTGTACCGATATGGTAGTACTCTTTGTGCATCTGATGGTCCTCGATGTTCTCCACCTTCACTGGTCGGAAGGTCCCCAATCCCACATGGAGGGTCACGAACTCGGTCTGCACGCCCTTGCATACAAGCTCCTTGAGCAGTTCCTCGCTGAAATGGAGTCCTGCTGTAGGCGCTGCCGCTGAGCCGGGGTCTTTTGCATAGACGGTCTGATAGCGCTCTGAGTCCAGCGGTTCAGCTTCGCGCTTGATATAGGGTGGCAGAGGAAGCCTGCCCGTCCTCTCTAAAACCTCAAGGAAGACCCCGCTGTACTCAAAAGCGACTGTCAGGGAGCCATCTGTATGCTTTTCCAGTACCTGGGCAGAGAGCTCTTCACTGAAGACCACTCGTTCTCCCTGCTTCAGGCGTCGAGCCGGACGTGCCAATACCTTCCAGGCAGTCGCGCTTTCACAAACCCCGGATTCTTCTCTGAGCAGGAATATCTCGATATGGGCTCCGGTTGTTTCCTTTAGCCCTAAGAGGCGTGCGGGAATGACCCGCGAGTCATTCATCACCAGCACATCACCAGGCTTGAGGTATTCGGGGATGTCCATGAAGCGCCGGTCCCTGAGCTCTCCGCTTGCTCGATCGACAACCAGCAGGTGCGAGCCGGCCCTTTCCGGGGAAGGGTATTGGGCTATAAGCTCCTCAGGGAGTCCGTAATCATATAACTCTAAGCTTGCCATCCTGTGCTGCGACCTGAGTCCTTACAGATATGCGATAATTTCCAGAGAAGATGATATCTGAGCAGTCATACCATAACAAGCAAGGAGAGCCCGTGAGCTCAATGGAACCCTCATATCCACGCCCTGTCTTCCCTACCCGGGCGGTGGTCACTGCCGGTATGCCCTATGGAAACAAGGGCCTTCATTTTGGGCATATAGGCGGTGTCTTTGTCCCCGCTGACGTCTTCGCACGCTTTCTGCGCGACCGTATCGGTGAACAGAACGTCCTCTTTATCTGCGGCACCGACTGCTATGGCTCCCCTATCGATGAAGGCTACCGCAAGGTCTGTGCGGAAGAAGGTTTCATGGGATCCATCGCCGATTATGTGCGGGAAAACCATGATGCCCAAACAGTTTCACTGAAGAACTACAACATCTCACTTGATATCTATGAGGGATCTGGCCTTGGCAGATCCAGAGCCGTGCATGAGGACCTCACAGCGTGTATCATCCAAAGGCTGTATGACAATGGTTACCTCCACAGGATAGCAACTGCTCAGTTCTATGATGAGGAAGCTCTCAGCTTCATCAATGGCAGACAGGTGTTAGGTAGATGCCCGGTACCTGGCTGTAAGTCAGAACATGCTTATGCTGATGAGTGCGACCTGGGACATCAATACATGCCTGCTGACCTCATCGCTCCCGTCAGTGCGCTTTCAGGCAAAGCGCCCGTCATGCGAGATGTTGTCAATTGGTATTTCGATCTCCCTCTGTTCAAACCCCTCCTCAAAGACTATGTCTCTTACCTCGAGGAAGACCCTCTGACCCGCCCGGTTGTCAGTACCACTGTCGATGAGTTCCTTTCTAACCCAGTCATCTATGTGAGGAACGAATTCGAGGAGAGCTACCTTGAGCTGAAACCAAGTATGCCAACACACAGATTCCACCCTGCCGATAAAGGAAAGGCCAGTTTCGAGCTTGAGTTCGCCTGTCTAGAAGACCGCGACAACGCACGTCTGCTCCTGGACAGCCTCAAAGCGCGTTATCGCACTGGAAAAGCCTTGGTTCCCTTCCGCATCACAGGCAATATCGAGTGGGGGGTTCCTGCGCCTGTCATCGAAGACTGTGCCGATCTGACTGTCTGGTGTTGGCCAGAATCCCTCTGGGCTCCCATCAGCTTCACAAAGACCTGTCTTGAGAATCAGGGAAAAGGGGTTGAGACGCTTAACCCTTCGCGCCTTTGGGAAGAAGAAGCGGACTGGAAGGATTATTGGTGCTCGCCCGAGGCGACTGTGTACCAATTCATCGGGCAGGACAACATCTATTTCTATGGTGTAGCGCAGACCGCCCTCTGGGCAGCGCTCCCCACTGACTATGAGCCTCAGATCCTTCCCAAGCCACAGGATATCCAACAGTCACATCTGATAGCGAACTATCACCTGCTCTTCCTGGATAAGAAAGCGTCCTCATCTGGAGCAATCAAACCTCCCCTGGCTGATGAATTGCTTGAGTATTACACTGCCGAGCAACTACGGACACATTTCCTTGCCTTGGGACTGGGACTGAAGCCGGTGAGCTTCCAACCGAAGCCGCTTAATCCGCAAGCCAAGGATAAAGACGCCGACCCTGTGTTGAAGGAAGGGTTATTGTTGACGAATGTCTTCAACCGCCTGGCCCGCTCCTGCTTCTATGCCGCACAGAAGGAGAACAAAGGGCTGCTTCCCCTGAGACCTGTTGACAGTGAGGTCATGGAGCAGGCACACGCGATAATTATCGAATACGAGCGCCTGATGCACAGACAGGAGTTCCACGCTGTCATCCAGTTGGTTTCGACCTTCATCCGCCAGGCGAACAAGTACTGGTCTGATGCCATCAAGGAGGCTGGAGAGGATCCCAAGGCAACGGTCGCCGTGCTTGGGAACGCCTTCTATCTGCTGCGCGTCTGCACTATCCTTATGCACCCCATTGTCCCAGCAGGCACCAGGATGATCTTCGACTACCTTGACCTTGCGATTGAGGAGAGGGAGTTCTTCTCGTGGGAACATGTCTTTGAGGGCTACGAGGCCTTCATCAGCCCTGAGGACAGTGAACGGGGCGGTCATCCCCTGAAGGAACTACCGCCCCGAACGGATTTCTTCCCGCGTCACCCCAGCCAATACTGAGACCCTAGAGTCTGAAGTCCTCCTTGCCCTCAAAGACATCAAGGGCTTCTTCAACGTCGTAACCTGCGAGGGTCAACGCGCTGATAGCCTTGGTGAGGCGAACTGCCTCATCAAGCGGGCGCTGATGGATGTTGCGACCGGTAGCGTTACCCGACGCCCCACCGATGTGGATCTGGTCATGGAGCTGTGTGAGGAAGGTCTTGGCGTCCACCGTGGAGCCGCCAGCACAGACCAATCCGCATCTTCCTGCTGCCTCGGAGGCGCGGATCAGCAACTCTCCTGAGCTGTATCCGTCTACAGGCTTTGGTGGATTGACTTTGACAAAGTCGGCGCCCAGACACAGGGCGACACCTGCAGCTCCCGCTATGAGGTCAGCGTCCTTCTCGTTCTTCACTGCCTTGCCACGCGGATAGATCCAAAGGACCACGATGAAGCCGTTGGCATGGGCCTCAGAGATCAATTCGCCTGCCTCTGCCATCATCGTCGACTCATACTCAGAGCCGAGGTAGAGCGTGTAACCTATGCCCACGATATTCACGCCGGCGTCACGCATGGCGATAACGGAATCCAGGGAGTAGAGTTGTGGCGAATAGGGGTCATCCTGATCGGTACCCACAAGGTTGGTCTTGGAGTTCATCTTCACCAGATAGTTTATCTCGGGGTAGTCAGGGGCATAGTGGGCGACCAGGCCCTTCTGGGCCGCAAGGACACCGATGACGCCCTGGCTGCCTATCCTGAAGAAATGCAAGGGGTCATTGTCAGCCGGGTCGATACCCTCTCCAAAGAAATCACCATTCAAGTGCTCGATCTTCTGGTCACAGGCAAAGAGCATCAGTCGACCGGTATTCTGTGTCGCCGCAAGATAGTTCTCAATGTAGACCTCGCGAGCCTCTGGAAGCACGTCGGCGGGAACCCTGACCTGTTTTCTGCTGATTCTTTCCATTTCTGTCCCTCCTCAGGTGTTTTAGTCAAGCATAACTCTTGTGCATAGAGTAGCACATTGTATGACTCGTGGAATCACCAGCCAGTTCAACAGCCTTTATCGACGAGAAGTGCAGGGTCAAGGAGATGATCGTGTTTTCGCAGGTAGTTGTGACAGGATGAAGGCTGCGAACATCAAGATACAACCCAATACCTCTTGCCTTGTCAGAGCCTCATGGAGGATCAACATACCGCCGACGACACTGAAGACCGCTTCCAGACTCATGATGATAGAGGCTGCCGCCGGATTGATGCCCTGCTGCCCAAAGGCCTGAGTGGT
>Ga0082212_10002974_pt1 | contig 24283 bp, 17 predicted proteins | sample TergutNt197P3_FD_71548 | JGI IMG/M metagenome (GOLD analysis project Ga0082212, IMG submission 71548) | Neocapritermes taracua P3 segment gut microbial communities from Petit-Saut dam, French Guiana - Nt197 P3 | ecosystem: Host-associated > Arthropoda: Insects > Digestive system > Gut ... | reverse complement strand
CATAAAGGGGATTGAATGCACGACTTTTACGCTCTTTTTTCATTTTTCCTTGCATTATTTCGATACAAATATAAGCAAAATTTGCTATCTGTCAAATAAATATGAGTTTCTCAGCAGACCCTACATTAGTGTTAAAAAAAATAATCGTTAGCTTTACGAAGGGAAGCACTTTCGAATTTTATGCAAAATTAGATAGAATCTTCGTTAATTCCAAGCATTTGCAATAAAAAAACCGATGAATTGCTTCATCGGTTTTTTATTAAAATCTGCAAACACAAGAATCATACAATTCTTATGCCTCAGATTGCTGCAACTTTATTAATAACCCGGATTCTGTATCAGATTCGGGTTGCGTTGTGTTTGTTGCAATGCGAAAGGCCACAAGAGGTTGTTTACGGTGAACAGTTTAGATCCTGAAAAACCCGTACCCACCGTCGTAATATCCACAAACTGAGCCGTTCCTAATGGAATTGAAGCATCCATAGCGTTTGTTTTGGGATATTTGCGGGTACGCTGGATCATGTTCCAGTCTTTCCACTCAAATACCAACTCACGGTATCTCTCCAACCATACCTGCTCAATAAACTGCTCTTTCGACAGACCGCTTAATTGAGACACAATCGTTGCTTTCGAAACATCGCCAAACTCGTATGCACGTGCACGAATGGTAGCTAACGCATCCACAGCCTGATCTGTTACGCCTTCAGTCTGCGCAATCGCCTCAGCTGCGAAAAGGTACATTTCGGCTAAACGGTAGATAGCCCAATGGCGTCCAGAAGTGTTGATGTCCTTTACGCCACCCCAGTCATAATAGAAATAGGGCGAAGGAGTGTTAACTTCGGGATTAGGCATCAAGCTTCCATCCCGTTTATCAAACGAATTGGCAAAGAACTGTCTCTCTTTCATACGTAAGTCATTGGCTGCATCATACATTGCTAAATAGCGAGGCATAGGTTTGTAGGCATTATTAGTTAATGTCACTCTACACTCAGCACTCCCTAAGGCGCCTACTTCCAATGGCCATGCATTAGCATTAAATCCTCCATTGCTTAAATTAGGCATAAACTCGTATGCATAAATAAATTCTGGACATGAGGAAAGCTTTCTTCCTCCAGGAGAAGCTGCTTGCACATTAACGCTCCTTAATTTATTATAAGCACTCAGCTCTTCGAAATCTTCATTATTTTCCAATGAATAAATCGACGAATATGCGCCTCCCGGAAGGAATTTTTTAGCCTCAGTTGCTGCAGCCGACCATTTGGAAGCATCGTTCAACGGAAAACCAGCCATTTGGGTATACACATCAACAAGAAAGGCCGATGCAATCGGAGCCGTAATACGCATGGTATTGGAATATTGTGCTCTGACAGGTAACGTCTTGATAGCTTCCTGCAAATCCGGAATAATTACCTGTTCATAAATCGTTTTTGTTTCTGTCTTTGGCGTTTTCAAATCATCGGCCGCTGATTGCGGTTCTGTAATCATCGGTACATCGCCAAAATGTCTGACCAAATAGAAATAATTTTCAGCACGGAAAAAACGGGCTTCAGCAATAAATCTGTCATAATCAGCCTGACTTATTCCGGTTTTAATTAAATCGACCGTAGGCAATACATCGATAATGACATTGGCGCGATAAATTCCCTCATAAGGAGGATTAAACAATTCGCCCATTCTCGAATCCACATTATTAGGCGTCATTTCTAATTGTTGCCCCCATTGAATATACATTTCCTGACCTTTGTAATTCAAGTTGTCAAAAAGTCCGGAACTCCATCCGCCCTGCATATAACGGCTACCGTTGTATACTCCCGGACTAATAAATGAACTACTGTTTACTCCGGCCCGGTATAAATTATTAACAGCAGCTTCAGTCGTTTGCAAAGAAGAGAAAAATGTTTCGGCAGGAAGCGTACTTTTCGGCTCTTCTTTCAAAAAATCCGTACATGCTGTAAATACTAACATGCCGACACATACTATACTTAAATATATCTTTTTCATATTGATTGATTTTTTAAGTGATTAAAATGTAACATTTAGACCCACTGTAAAGGTGCGGGGTTTCGGGTAATTGAAGAAGAAGCAACCTTGTTCAAACCGGCCGCGTGTTGTACCTTCCGGATCGTATCCCCTAAAATCACTGGAGCAGATAAGGAATAGATTTTGAGCGCTTACATAAGCCCTAATAGCTCCTACGCCTAAAGATCTTGCCTGTTGCGGTGTGAGGTTGTAACCTATTTGGAACAGATTACCGCGAATATAACTTGCATCCGCTACCCAGCGGGTATCACAGTTAGAATCCTGACCATCGAATGAACCAATACGAATGGCTTGCACCTGATTGGGCACATTGGTTGGTTTTCCCTCGCTCCATGCTTCTGTCAATATAGTCCGTAAACCGCTTGTTAAGCCAAACCGGTCTTCAGTCGAGTGCGAAAAGTCCTGCCGGATATTTCCACCGATTGAAAATTGAATATCGGCCATCAAGTCGAAGTTTTTGTAACGGAAACGGTTGATAAACGATCCTGTCCAGTCAGGCATCCCTTTTCCAATCACTGTCTTGTCGGCCGAACGGAGAGCTGAGCCGATACGTCCTCCATTTTCAGCAACATAAGCAGCATCCTTGATCCCTAAGCGTTCATATCCCCAGAATTGACCCATGGGATCGCCTACTCTCATGATAATCTGAGCGCCTACCCAGTTATCTCCAACAAACATATCAGCGCCTCCTTCGTTCAGCTTTTCTATCTTGTTGGCATTGTAGTTGGCATTGAGTGTGACATTCCATTCAAAGTCTCTTGACTGCGAAATCGTTCCATTAATCATAGCATCCAATCCACGATTGGAAATAGCACCTGCATTTTTAAAAATTGTACTGAATCCTGAAGTATTCGGAATTGGAGCATCTAATAGCAAATCGCTGGTATACTTGTAATAATAGGAAATATCAAAATTCAACCGGTTTCCGAATGTATTCAGATTAAAGCCGATATCGAATTGATTTTGTTTTTCCCAGCGAAGATCGGGATTCGCTAATCTGCTTGCATTGGCAGAAGAAGCTAATTGTCCGTTAACCAATACCGTACCTGTGCTGAAAACAGCCAATGAACGGTAAATGGGAGACTCGCTATTACCGGTAATTCCATAACTTGCATGCAACTTCAACTGGTCAATCCAGGCGATGTTTTTCATAAATTCTTCGTTCGAAATAGTCCAGCCCAAACCAGCCGATGGGAAAAAACCATATTTGTTATTGGCTCCGAATTTGGATGAACCGTCTACTCGTGCAGTAAGAGTAGCCATATATTTATCAGCCAATGAATATGCCATTCGACCAAAATAGGAGTTCATGGCCCAACGATCGAATCCCGATGTTTGGCCGCGCGACTGATCGGTTCCTGCAGCTAAATTATAAATACCAAAAGCATTTGTCGGAAACGTACCTACATCGTTTCTTGTTCTGAACAAAGTGCGTTCTGACCATTCTGCGCCGAGCAAAGCATTGATTCTGTGCATCCCCGTTGCTTTATTATAATTAAGGGTGGTTGATTCTTGCCAATATAATATCTCATTTCGATCCAACTCAACTTGTCCCCGACCACTATTGTCCTGATTAATTACGCCAAATGGATAGAATCGTGTCCTGTGCTCTATGTTCTCATCTACTCCTAAGCGTGTTTTCAAATCCAATCCTTCCATCAGATGGAAAGTAAATTCGGCATTCAGATTAATCATCGTACGGTTACGCATCTCCTCGCGTGCATTTAGATAATGTACGGGGTTTGGACCGGCTTCATAGCCGAATCCATTCAATTTTGCTGTCGTATTCGACCAGGTGCCATCTGTATATTTTATTGGGAAAATAGCAGGCATTTCGATCATCATACGGGCAGCATCCAATCCACCACTTTCAGGCGTATCTCTTTGTTTGCTATGATTTAATGATAAAGAAACAGAGGTGGACAGCCAGTTTGTGGGTTTGGCATTGTTTACAAGCCTTGCACTATAACGTTTAAAGTAGGTATTGAGCATAATACCATTTTGATCCGTATAGTTCAGGAACGCTCCTGTCGAAGAATTTTTTCCGCCCTGTTGAATATCAACCTGGTGAGAGTGAGAAACAGAATTCCTGGTAGCTTCTTCCTGCCAATTGGTGTCGTAAATAGGTGACAATGTATTGTCATTCAAATCTTTCCATCCTTCTGGATTGAATGTCCCGTTTATCCTGAATAAGTCATGATAATTAGGATTCAACGAACTGTTCTGGGCGATATTGTTCCATCGTGTAGTCATTTCGGCTTCCGAATAACCGCCGTATTTAACGGCATTCTGCATTCCTATTTTATAGGCTTGCATATATTCGGCGGCATTCAATGTTTCCTTTTGTCTGGCCATTGACGAAAAACTTACCCATCCGCTATAAGAAACAGATGATGTTTCTCCGCGTGCGCCGCTTTTAGTAGTAACTAAGATTACTCCTTGCGAACCACGAGCGCCATAAATAGCTGTTGCCGAAGCGTCTTTCAATACTTCCATCCGCTCGATATCATTGGGATTGAAAAATTGGAAATTTTCCATGATAACGCCATCCACAACATACAAAGGATCAGACAGTGCATTGATAGATGAATATCCGCGAATAACGACGCGGTCGCGCGTATTACCTCCGGGCATACCTGAGTTAAGAAACACATTGACACCCGATACAATACCTTTTAATCCGGCCACTGCATTATAAGAAGGTACGCGCATTAAATCTTCCGAGGTGGCAACGGATATTGAACCGGTCACATCCGATTTACGCATTGTTCCGTATCCCACAACAATTACTTCATCCAATAATTCAGCGTCTTCTGCCATTTCTATATTTAAAACGGGGTTGTCGCGATTGGGAACTGTAACAGTCTGGGTCACATAACCTATTGAGGAAATCCTGAGTTGAGCATTCCTCGGCGCATTGAGGTTGAAATTTCCGTTAACATCGGTAATTGTACCGTTGGTGGTTCCAACCTGAAGAATATTTGCACCAATAATTGTTTCGCCTGTCCCACGGTCGGTAATAGTTCCTCTTACCTGAGTGGTTTGGGCATAAATAGCAGGCGCAAAAGCTACAAGTGCCAATAGCATAAACAGTGGCACGAACGATTTAGTTAATTTTTTTAGTTTTAGATAGTTATACATCATATTAACTTTTATAAAATTTAATAATAAGAAAACAAATTTTTAAAATACTTTTAAAAAACTCTTGTGCACTGTAAGCAAACAGTGCGGTGATCTTGCGGTTTTTTTTACTTTATATGTCCATAGGCATTTCATTTTTTATATTTAACATACTATATATCAATATTATTCGCGTTGTCGAAAATAAACGATGGTTTAAAATAATCTTAAAATTATGCAAAATTATAAAAAAATTTGTGAAAAAATGTTTTTTTTACCTGTTTTTTTTTCAATCACTTGGCTTCAGTCGGCAAAAAAATATCCTGCGCGACACACTTGTCTAATTTAAACCATCCTTTTTTCTATACAATTTTTGACGTGAAAAATGACAGCTGATTAAAAAAAAACTAATCACCATGAACAATTTTGTCGGGTGCATTTCGCCAAATTGTTGAATACATAAAATAAATATTGTACTTTTGTATCTTATTCTAAACTATTGGACATGAAACACGCTACGTTACTGTTTTTTGTGTTTTTAAGTGCATCGTATTCATTAACAGCGCAGGATATACATCCCGGCATGGTAATTGAAAATCTGGCGGTTCAACTGGAGGTTTTTCCGCAGGAAAAACTACACCTCCATACCGACCGTGATGTTTATGCAGGGGGTGAAAAAATCATGTTCTGTGCTTACCTTGTTGATGCACACACCCATCTGTATCCTACACATAGCCGGTATGTGTATGTAGAAATGATTTCGCCGAATGATTCGATCGTTAACAGGGTGATGATCCGATCGGTAGACGAGCTGTTTTACGGACACTTACCTCTTTCGGCAACAATTACTGAAGGCAACTATACACTTCGGGCTTATACGCGATATTTGGAAAATCAGGGCGATGACTATTTTTTTAAAAAAAATATCCGCATTGTAAGCCTATCCCCAACCCTCTCCAACTTGGAGGGGGCTAAGGACGTAGCAGAACGTCATACTGAACAGAATCTTTATGCTCCCCTATCGGGGGAGTTAGAGGGGGCTTCTTTAGATGTCACTTTCTTTCCCGAAGGAGGGAATTTGCCGGAGGGCATTTTTTGCAAAGTGGCGTTTAAAGTGCTGAACAGCGATGGCTATCCCGTTTATATTTCGGGTGAAATTGTGGATGAGGTTGGCACATCTATCACATCTGTGCAGACACTACATGCCGGCATGGGCATGTTTACGTTTATATCGGAGGTCGGAAAAAAGTTATAAACTCAAATGTCGTGCCGGTAACGGTCAGGAAAAACAGTTCGAATTGCCTCAACCTCATCCGCACGCATGTACTTTAAATATAGCTTCAAAGAGTAACAGGCTATTTGTCACCGTGCAAAAGGCTGCTTCCGCGCCTGACAAAGGTCACTGGCTGTTCGTACACTGCCGGGGAATGGCGCTTTATTTCTCGGAATGGAATGAGGAAAATGAGACCCTTGTATTTGATGAAAACAGCCTGCCGGGCGGCGTCATTCAATTCGTGCTGTTCGACGAACAGATGAATCCACTCAGCGAACGGTTAGTATTCAGCAAAAATTATGATCTCGCAACGGTTGATTTCCAAACCGACCGCACAACTTATAAAAAACGTGAAAAAGTCATTTCAAAACTATCTATGTCCGGCGTAGCCTTATCCCCCTTTGTAGGGGGCGCAGGGGGAGGTCTCGAAGAATACAACAAAGCTCCGGCTTTGTACGAGTCAATAGACCCTCTTATACCACAGCGTAGCGAGATGCAAATTGCTCATTTTTCGATAGCCGTTACGGACGACCATGATATAGCAGTTGACGAATCCACCACCATCCTGTCAAGTTTATTACTTTCGTCCGAATTAAAAGGTTATATCGAAAATCCTGCATATTATTTGCAGGATAACCCTGTTTCCACAGCAGCCTTAGACTTATTGATGATGACGCATGGATGGAAAAGATACCATATTCCGGATGTGGTCAGAGGAAATCCTGCATATCCGCAGATACCGTATCAGACAACTCAGGAACTGTCGGGACAGGTCAAAAGCCTGACGTCGTCGAGACCGGTAGCTAACAGCGAGGTATCGGTGATGACAAGCCACGGCTTTATGGGGTTAACTTCAACAGACAATGAGGGTCGGTTCCTGTTGCAGGGCTTCGAATATCCCGACAGCACGTCCTACTTTATTCAGGCATTAACAGGCAGAAGAAGTGACAGGGTTGAATTAGTTGTTGACGATGCGATGTTTCCAAAACCTGTTCATGCACCGTATAGCCTCGTCACGGAACTGCCTGCTATCAGGGATATTTCAGCCGATACCAATCCATTGATTATTAAAGCAGAACAGCGATCAAAGTATGACGAAGGGATGAGGGTAGTTGAATTAAGTGAAGTGGTAGTAACTGCAAACCGTATACAGAGGCAAGAAGAACGAAGGATTACTGTGTTCCCATTTAATGTGGATTCTGATGTAACCATTGGAAAAGATGATTTGAAAAAGGTTACCTTTCGTTATGCTTCCGAATATCTTACATCCATACCTGGGGTAAAAGTTGTATTTAATCCAAATAGAATTTACCTCACTTCTCGAAACGGTTCTTCCGGAGGAATTGATATGGCTGTATTCGTTGACGGTATTTACCGTCCTCAATTCAGTATTGATGAAATACCTGTACACGAGATTGAAAGCATAGATGTTTTCAAAAGTGCAAGCGCTGCAGTATTCGGTTTGTATGGTATGAACGGCGTTATCAGTGTAACCCTGAAAAGCGGATCCGATCCTGCTGTTGCACGGGTAGAAGCATTTAATTATAAGACATTTACACCGACAGGCTATCAAAATCCTGTCGAATTTTATGCACCCCGTTACGAAACATTGTCGGCAAAACAATCGGAAGTACCTGATTACCGAACCACCATTTTTTGGAAACCCGACGTCGTGATTACCGATACAGGAGAGGCCAACTTTGAATTCTACACCGCCGACTACCCAACCACCTATTCGGTTGTTATTGAGGGCATAACAACCGACGGCCAAATCATCCGGCAAGTAGAAAAATTAAAAATTGAATAACAAAAACATTAACGTATCTACCGCGATCGAGATTGTGATGTGACTGTTTTAGGGTGCTGAAGCGTTGGCACGTCGCTCAATATCGGCTGCTAAACTGCTGGCTCCGATACGGAAAAAGTCTTTATGCAACCATTCTTTTCCTAAAATATTTTCGGTTATGGTGTAATAAATGATGGCTTCTTCGGCGGTTCGGATGCCTCCTGATACTTTTACACCAACTTTATTGCCTGTCAACCGATGGTATTGCCTGATGGTTTGACAAATGGTATAAAATGCTTCGGGGGAAGCTCCCGGATAACCTTTTCCGGTAGATGTCTTGACGAAATCGGCGCCCGCATACATCGCCATAATGGTAGCCCGCCGGATTTGATCGGCTTCGACCAAAGCGCCTGTTTCAAGGATGACTTTCAAGGTGGCTCCACGGCAACTGTCTTTGATTTCGGCGATTTCATCGGCAAGTTCTTCATAAGCGCCTCCTAAAAAATAGCTTAGATTCAGCACGATATCTATCTCATCTGCGCCGGCCATAACAGCCATGGCTGTTTCGGCGATTTTTATCTCGGCAAAAGTCTGGGAAGAAGGGAATCCGGCTGCTACAGAGGCGACTTTAACCTCTTTTGCCAACAAAGCCTGTTTGACCGTCTCAATAAAAACCGGATAAACACATATTGCTGCTACATTAGGCAGGTTGAGTGTGCCCTCAGATTGATTGACTTTCTCGACCATTTGCCATACTGTTTCGTTGGTGTCGGTGGTGTTTAAAGTGGTCAAATCAATGCAACCATATACTGAAGCCATGACTTCAGCGGTAAAATTCTTTTCAAACGATTGTTTAAGTATCTCTTTTACTTTCGATGAAATGGTCTGTTCCGGTTCAACCGCGTCAAACTTTCGAAAGACAGAAGCATATTTATTGTTTTGCATATTTTTTTATCATTTGTTATAATCATTCTACTTAAATATGACTTGTGTTTGTTGGTGTATATGCGCCGAAGAACTGCCAACCATCAGCTTAACGGTACCGGGTTCTACCATAAACCGATGTTTGTCGACATCCCAATAAGTGAGTTCGTCAGGTGCAATGGTTATCTCAATGGTTTTTTCTTCTCCGGCTTTGATAAATTCACGTTTGAAACCTTTGAGCTGTTTGACAGGTCGTTCAACACGCGAATCGGGATACGCAGCATAAATCTGAACTACTTCGTCACCATCACGCGAACCTATATTTTTTACCTGTACGGATACTTTTACCGCGTCGCCAGGTTTATATTCCGTGCGGTCGGTTTTTACATTTGAATAGGCAAATGTAGTATAACTTAACCCATAACCGAAAGGATACAACGGGTCGCCTTTGAAATACATATAGGTGCGTCCGTTGCGAATATTATAATCCATTAAGGGTGGGAGGTCGAGCATATCTTTGACCCACGTTTGGTTGGTCCGTCCTGCGGGATTAAACTTGCCGAAAAGCACATCAGCTACTCCGTTGCCAAGCTCGGGACTGTTGTCGGTAATATGCAGAATAGCAGGCAAATTGGCTTGCGACCAGTTGATGGCAAAGGGGAATGTACTGACCAAAACCATCACCGTATTCGGATTCGCCTTATAGGCTATTTTTACGATATCTTCCTGTTCGAGCATCAATGAACGGCGGTCAACCGCCTCGCGTCCGTCGCTCGGTGATTGTACCTGCCTCCATCTGAACGGAGGCCTCCAGTCTACCTGGTTGCCGACACAGACAATCACTACATCCGATTGGCGCGCTACTTCATCGACTGTATGAGTACTGTTGTAGGGAACATAATTGATTTTCACATTATTGCCAACCGCATTTCTGATACCTTCCAAAATAGACACTTCGTCAAATAAAGCGCCACTATACCAGTCCTGCTGAACCTTGTCGCAACGAGGGCCTAACACGGCTATGGACCTGATTTTGTTTTTATCCAACGGCAACAGATTCCGGTCGTTTTTTAACAGAACAGCCGATTTGGCAGTGACCAAACGGATAAAGTCTTTCGTTTCCTGTTTTTGAGCAATCGGTACAGTATCTATTTTACCAATCGTATGATATGGGACTTTTGTCGAATCGGCTTCAAGCAAACCTAATTTCAGCGCTACGTAAAAATTCCCCCGAATAGCTTTGTCTATATCTTTTTCTGTTAAAAGACCCAAATTGAGCGCTTCTTCCGTTTGGGGTCTGTACTGTCCCAAAAACTGACCTATGGTGGCTTTTATAATAGCTGATACGCCTTCGGGCCATGTCGCATAAGCCTTATGCGCGTTCATCAATAGCTCGTAGGCTCCGCCATCGGTACAGATAATTCCTTTCACACCCCATTCCTTGCGTGTAACTTCTTCGAGTATCGGATGAACATGCATAGGTATTCCGTTATAAGCATTGTAAGCCGCCATAAACGATTGCGAACCTCCTTCCGTTACACCTTTATAAAATGGATAGGAGTAATATTCGCGGAATAAACGTTCATCGAAGTTGGAGGAGGTAGAGTCCCTTCCGTCCTCATTGCTGTTGGCTAAGAAATGTTTCATTAACGACGCAGATTTCCAGAATGTGGGATCATCGCCTTGTAATCCCTTTACAAATGCGACCGTCATGCGTGAAACCAAAAACGGGTCTTCGCCGAAACTTTCTTCTGTCCTACCCCATCGCGGGTCTCGTGCCAAGTCAGCATTAGGCGCGCGCATCACCATACCGCCTCTGCGCTGGCCGGCACGTTGTGTGTAAAAACGAATATCCGTCGCTTCTAAATCAGCTGCTTTTTGAATAAGATCCACATCCCATGTTTCGCCCAGTCCGTACGCTTGAGGGAATTGTGTGGTTAGCGTCGGTGGCGTGCGTCCTTCGGCCATCGGTCCGCCGATAGCCATGCCGTGCAATCCTTCCATCTGCCCTGTGCCTCTGATACCAAGGCGCGGCACGCCCAAGTTGGTTCCCAAAGCACGGATTTTTTCGTCTAATGTCATTAGTGACAACAAGTTATCTAATCTTTTATCCGGAGTTAACGACGGATTTTGGAATGGATATTGATATTGTGCAATAACCGGTAATGTCAATGCGATACAGCATAGCAAAGATAAAATTTTAGGTTTCATACGTAGTTTTTTATTATGATTAAAGGACAAAATTACAGGAAATTTTTGAAAATCCCAAGCGTGCGAAATGAAAATTATAATTTTTCTGAAGATACTTTCAGGAGTGTCGGGCGTGCGAAATGGAAATATTTGTCTAAGATGAAATTTTTGACTTACTCTTTATTTTTCGAATCAATAATGATTGTTACCGGGCCATCATTCAAAAGGGTTACTTTCATGTCTGCGCCAAAAATGCCTTGTTTAACTTCTTTGTCTAAAATACTGTTTAGTTTTTCGCAAAACAATTTATACATTGGAATCGCAAATTCCGGTTTTGAAGCCCTGATATAAGATGGCCTGTTTCCCTTTTTGGTAGAAGCATGTAAGGTAAATTGGCTCACGACTAACAAGTCGCCGTTAATTTCCATTACCGAACGATTCATTACTTCATTGTCATCATTAAAAATCCGTAATTGGCATATTTTTTTGGAAAGCCATTCCGCATCTTCGTGTGTATCGGCATCTTCAATCCCGACAAAAACAAGCGCACCTGTTTGTATCGCTGCTATTACCTCCTCTCCTACTTTTACGGATGCATACTGCACACGTTGTATTACTGCTCTCATTATTTTATGTGTTTTCGAAAATCAAGAAAATTTAACCCCGCAAAGAACTAAACTACGCAAAGAACGCAAAGTTTTGAATCTATTGGATTTTTTCTTTGCCGTCTTTGCGAAAATCTTTGCGTCTTTGCGTTAAGCATATTTTTATGGCTACCGTATGAACCATCACCTTTCCTTATTTAACTCGTTTAGAATCATTATCGCCTTTGGCTTTCCTATCAATTTTGTTAATTCATCCTCCGAAACATTCTTCAGTCGTTTCACACTTTTATATTTCTTTAATAATATTTCTTTCGTTTTCTCTCCGATTCCCTTGATTGTGTCTAATTCCGAAACAATCTGTTTTTTGCTGCGCAGATTCCGATGAAACGTAATCCCGAAACGGTGTGCTTCGTCTCTCAACTGTTGTATTACTTTCAGCGTTTCCGACGTCTTATCCAAAATCAGTGGAACCGGATCGTCGGGAAAAAAAACTTCCTCCATGCGCTTGGCCAATCCGACGATCGTAATGTTGTCCAATAAATTCAATTCGCGTAACACTGCTGTGGCAGCGCTCAATTGTCCTTTTCCTCCGTCGATGATGACCAATTGCGGAAGCGGCTCATTTTCATCTTTTAAACGCGAATAGCGACGGGTAACGACTTCGACCATAGATGCAAAATCATCGGGACCTGTAACCGTCTTGATATGAAAATGCCTGTATTCTTTTTTTGCCGGCTTTGCTTTTTTGAAAACCACACATGCTGCCACAGGATTTGTTCCTTGCAGGTTTGAATTGTCAAAACACTCAATATGCATCGGTAATGCAGGCAAATGTAAATCCTGCTGTATAGATTTTAAAATACGTGTTGCGCGTTGTTCGGGATTAAATTTATCGGCTTGTTTCAATTTATCCACTTTATATTGCTTTACATTTTGCATGGATAACTCTAATAATTTCTTTTTATCTCCTCCCCTCTGCGGAACTGTATAGGTACAATGTTCAATGACCATATCGGGAATAAAAGGAACTATTATTTCTTTTGCATGGTTCTTGAATCTGTTTCGCAGTTCAATGATGCCCAACCCTAACAACTCTTCTTTTGTCTCGTTCAGCCGTTTTTTGTATTCGATTGTAAAAACTTGAACTATTGCACCGTTGCCTATATACATATAGTTAATGTAAGCGGAATGTTCGTTTTCATCGAATGAAAACACATCAATCTGATGTAGTGTTGGCGGAACCACCGTAGATTTTGACCTGAAATTCTCAATCAATGTATACTTTTCTTTAACGGTTTGCGCTTCCTCAAATTTCATTTCGGCTGCCAGCGTTTTCATTTCTTTCAAGAGATGGTCTGTTATCTGCGAACTGTTGCCTTTTAGGATTTCCTTGATTTCTGCTATATTCCGGTTGTAATCGTCCAAACTTTGCAATCCGACACAAGGGCCTTTGCATTTTTTAATATGATATGCTAAACAAACTTTGTATTTCGCATTTTTGATGGCTTCCTGATTAAGTAGTAATTTACAGTTCCTGATCGGGTACAAATTTTTAATCAGGTGTAACATCATTCTGGCTGCCGGGACTGAAGCGTAGGGTCCAAAATAGAGAGAGCCGTCTTTTACAATATTTCTTGTCTGAAAGATACGCGGAAAATCTTCTTTTTTAATCACAATAGAGGGAAAAGATTTGTCGTCTTTCAACATCACATTGTATTTGGGTCTGTATTGCTTAATTAGGTTATTTTCTAACAATAGCGCATCTTCTTCCGAATTTACAACGAAATACTTGAGGTCACATATTTGTTTTACCAAAATACGTGTTTTGCCGTCAGTATGCTCTTTGTTAAAATAAGTAGCAACTCTTTTCTTAAGGTTTTTGGCTTTCCCGACGTAAATAATCGTTCCTAAAGCATCAAAAAACTGATAACAACCCGGATTTTCGGGAAGGGCAGAGATGATTGCTGAGATGTTATCGGTTTTATTATCCATGCTGAATTGTTAAAAAATGACGTTCCACGTGAAACAATTTGAATATTTTTATAAACACAAAGGACACAAAGGAACCACAAAGGACACAATTTGTGTTTTATCTTTTGTGTCTGTTGTGTACGAATTTTGTGTTAGTTGTGTTAATTGTATTAAAAATGTCATTATCTATTTAATAAAACTAATAAAATGTTGATATCGCTTGGTGAAATTCCGGGAATGCGACTTGCCTGCGCTATGGTTTTTGGGTTTATTCTGTTTAGTTTTTGTCTTGCTTCTGTTGAAAGGGCGTGTATTGAAAGATAGTCAAATTTATTTTCTATATTGATGTTTTCTAACCTGCCTATTCTGTCAGCAATGATTCTTTCGCGTTCAATGAAGCCGCTGTATTTGATTGAAACTTCTGTTGCTTCTATGATTTCTTCCTTTCTTTGTGGCTGAATTTTATTAACAAGGTCGTTAAGTTCAGGTAAAAGTTCGATTAAATCGTTGAATGTAATTTGAGGGCGTTTCAGTATATTTAGTAATTTGCAACTATGAGATATTGGGGTCGTTTCTAATCTATTTAAAAGTGTATTAATTTGAGCCGGTTTGACAGAAAATGTATGTATAAAATGGATCAGGGATTCAATGATTTTCTTTTTGTCTTGTAGTAAATTGTATCTGTAACTATCTGCTAAGCCAATTTGGTAGGCTTTTTCTGTTAATCGCATATCTGCATCATCCTGTCGCAAGAGGATACGGTATTCGGCTCTTGAAGTGAACATGCGGTAAGGTTCGTCGACGCCTTTAGTGACTAAATCATCGATTAATACGCCTATGTATGCTTCGTCTCTATGTAAGATGAAAGAATGTCCTCCATGACATTTGATATGTGCATTGATGCCTGCCATTAGACCCTGTCCTGCTGCTTCCTCATAACCCGTAGTACCATTGATTTGACCGGCAAAAAATAAATTTTTAATTTTCTTTGTTTCTAAATTGTGCAGTAATTGGGTTGGATCAAAAAAGTCATATTCAATCGCATAGCCCGGCCGGTAAATCTGTATGTTACGAAAGGCTGGGATTTTCATCAAGGCCTTGATCTGAATGTGAACAGGTAGCGATGAAGAAAAACCATTTAGATAGTATTCTTGTGTGTCTTCACCCTCTGGCTCTAAAAATAATTGATGCATTTCTTTATCGGCAAAAGTAACTATTTTTGTCTCTATGCTCGGACAATATCTTGGGCCAACACTTTGAATTTGTCCATTATATAAGGGTGATTCTGATAAGCCTTGTCTCAAAACATCGTGACAAGCCGGGTTTGTAAAAAGAGTCCAGCAGCTTAACTGTTTTAAATTGCGCGATACATTATCTAAGTATGAAAATTTTCGGAAGTCATTCTCACCGGCCTGTTCAGTTAATTCTTCAAATCGAATACTTCTGGCATCAATTCTTACCGGTGTGCCTGTTTTCATCCGGTCGCTTTGTATTCCTAATGCATTAAGTTGTTCGGTCAATTCATATACCGCAGGCTCTGCTATTCGTCCACCTTGTAATTGTGTTGAACCGATATGCATCAATCCATTTAAAAATGTTCCCGTTGTTAAAATAACTGTTTTTGCTTGAAATTCAATCCCCAAATTTGTTATAACACCTTGTATTTCTGCACTTTGACTTACAACAATTTGTCGTACTGTATCTTGCCACAAATATAGATTCGGTAAATTTTCAAGGATGTGTCGCCATGTTTCTATAAATTTTGTTCGATCATTTTGGGCGCGTGGACTCCACATTGCCGGACCTTTACTTCGATTAAGCATGCGGAATTGTATGGCAGTCCGATCGGTTACAATGCCTTGTTGTCCACCCAAAGCATCTATCTCACGCACAATTTGTCCTTTTGCGATTCCACCTATGGCCGGATTGCAACTCATTTGCGCTATTTTGTTCATATCCATTGTGATTAGCAATGTTTTAGACCCTAATTTTGCTGCTGCTGCCGCTGCTTCGCATCCTGCATGACCGGCTCCTACAACAATGACATCGTACTTAAATTTCATGAACAGCGTTTGTAACTAATGGCACAAAATTACATGAAAATTCAGTAACTCCAACCAACGTGCGTGGAAAATACAATTTTTTGTCCAGTTTTGTACTGCCAGATTTGTAATCCGGCAGTTAACTGTAATTGAATTTTTAATGCAAAAAAAATGTATGGTAGATATTAAGTGGGTGACAAAATCTGCAGCAATTGGAAAGATTCTTCTTAGAACTATACTTCCTGATTGAACGTTTTTTCAGCAAATAAATTATCAAGCGCTTCATTTTCAAAACGTTCCATTTCATTGCGTTCGTGTGCGGTTTTATCCTTCTTTCCACATAGATGTAAAATGCCATGAATCATTACACGATACAGTTCATTTTTGTAACTAACTTTATATTCTTTGGCGTTGTTTCTAACGGTCTCTATACTGATAAAAATATCTCCATTGATTCGTGAACTATCTGTATAATCAAACGTGATGATATCTGTAAAAGACTTATGTGAAAGGTATTGAGTGTTGAGTTCTTCTATTTTTTTATTTGAACAAAAAATATAAGCGACCTCTCCTACCCGTTTGTCGTATTTAGCAGTGATCTGCTTTATCCAATTTGAAATTTTCCGTTTTGGGAAAACTGGCATTGCCACATCATAATTATTATAAATTATCATTTTAAAAATACAATTTAATTAACTGGGAAAAATATATAGGCCATTGTAATGGCTGCGATTGCTCCTGCTAAGTCCGCAATCAGTGCGCAAGGGATGGTATGTCGCGTATTGCGAATGGCAACTGATCCATAATAAACGGCAACCACATAAAAAACAGTATCGGTCGAACCTTGTGCGATGCATGTAAGTCGTCCGACAAACGAATCTGCTCCGAATGTTTTCATGGCATCGATCATCATTCCTCTTGAGCCGCTTCCGCTTAAAGGTTTCATTAAAATGGTGGGCAGTCCTTCTACAAATGATGTATCAAATCCACAAATATCTACAAACCAACTAATTCCGTCTATCAACAATCCCATTGCACCGGATGCCCTAAAAACGCCGATCGCAACAAGGATGGCTACTAAGTATGGAATGATCTTAACTGCCGTCAGAAAGCCTTCTTTTGCCCCTACAATGAAAGTGTCGTAAACATTGATCTTTTTTCTTACGCCTGCGAGTAAAAACAGGCAAATTATTGTAAAAAGCAGCATATTGGCTATCAAAGTGGAGTAAAGCGAAACCTGTTCTGCCGGCAGGGATTTAAAAAGATACATCAGGCCGCTTATAAAAATGATTATTGCGCCAAAAAATAGCAGCAGGTTTCTTTGTAACACGTTGATTTTTTGAACAAAGCAAACCATGAGTATGGCTACCAATGTTGAAATAAAGGTTGCCAATAAAATCGGCAAAAAAACATCTGAGGGATTAGCGGCTCCCAGTTGTACACGGTACATCATAATTGTGATCGGTATGATTGTCAAACCGGACGCATTGATATTCAGAAACATAATCATTGCATTGGTGGCCGTATCTTTTTGGTCATTTAACGTCTGCAGTTGTTGCATGGCTTTCAGGCCAATGGGGGTTGCTGCATTGTCTAATCCGAGCATATTGGCCGAAATATTCATAAAAATGGAACCTGCTGCCGGATGATTTTTGGGTATTCCCGGAAATAGCTTACTGAAAACGGGTGAGGCAAAGCGTGCAAAGGCCTGTATTAAACCGGCTTTCTCTCCTATTTTCATCAGTCCGAGCCAAAGGGATAAAATGCCGGTTAATCCGAGTGAAATTTCGAAACCGGTTTTGGCTGAATCGAATGTAGAGGACATAATCCGGTTAAAGACCTCAATATCATTAAATAATATTAAGTTGCAGACTGCGACTACAAATGCGATTAAGATAAAACCAATCCAAATATAATTCAATGCCATGTATTCGTATTTTACGCATTTTAAGCGGCAAAAATAATAATTCTTCTTTGTATTTTCATCAATTTCCTCTAATTTTGTGCGCCAATTTGTAAATTATTTGAGATGAAGAAGAAAGTTTTAGTTACCTATAATTTGTTTCGCGAAGGCTTTCGCGAGCTTGAATCAAAATATGACGTCACGTTTCCGCCTGTTGAAAAGGTCAATTTCAGGTATGAAGAAGTTTTAGACTTAATTTCTACTTATGATGCGATCTGTTCTATGTTTAATTTTCCTGTAACTAAGGAACTTATGGATAAAGCTGTCCGGTTGAAAGCCATTTCTAATTTTGCTGTAGGTTTTGATAATATTGACGTCGGTTATGCTCTTCAAAAGGGTATCACGGTGCTAAATACCCCCGATCCTGTAACCAACCCAACCGCAAATTTGGCGCTTGCCTTGCTGTTAGATGTAGCACGTCGTGTGTCGGAATTGGATCGTAAACTCCGCACGTTTTGCGGCAAATTAGAACGTGGTGTAGATGTTAATTTAGGGCTTCCTGTGACTCATCAGACACTTGGAATCATAGGAATGGGCCGGATTGGGAAAGCGTTATGCAAACGTGCGCTTGCATGTGGTATGCAAGTTGTCTATCATAACAGGCAGCAACTTAGTAAGGAAGAGGAAAACCTCTTATGCGCAGCCTATCTATCTAAGGATGAATTGTTAAGATGTGCCGATTTTGTTTCGATCAATGCTCCGTACACTTCTGAAACCTATCATTTAATTGGGGAAAACGAACTGCGAAAAATGAAATCCACAGCTATATTGATCAATACAGCACGTGGCGCACTTGTTGATGAAAAAGCTTTAATTAATGCATTGCGTAACAACGAAATAGCCGGTGCAGGTTTAGATGTATTTGAATTTAATGACATCCCCTTACCTGAATTGTATTCTTTTGATAATGTTGTGCTTACACCACATATCGGCACACAGACGATGTTTTCGCGTATCGAAATGGTTAAATATGTATGTAACAATGTGATAGGTTATTTTGAAGGAGACCGGCCGGTTTCTCGTGTTTTGAATTTGTGAGAATCGGGTTCTTTTCTATGGTGTTTTCGATTACAATTTTTTAAACGCAAAGTCGCAAAGGGTTCGCAAAGAACGCAAAGTTTAAATTCTCATATTCATGACTTTGCGTTCATTTTTAATAATTGTCCCAACATAAAAAGTGTAAAAAGGTCGCTAACCGCAATGATAGAATTGTTTGACTAATTCCATCATTTTTGCAGGATTTTCTTTTATTTCCATTCTGATTGCCTGATCATTGTAGGATTTTAATTTTGAAATGACACTGTCGATCAAAGCGGGATGAAACACCTTATCTGATTCGTAATAATGGCGGTCTGTTTGTAATTTATTAGCCGATTCGTAGCAGGAAGCCGGCAATTGCTGTAATGCAATCATTTTTTCCCGGTTTGCGCTTTCGTGGATATTAAAATCAACGTAAGTGCGTTCTGCTATTTCGAGTGCATTTTCGGTTTCAAATCCTGTTTTGGCAGCTGTGATTAATCCTGCTATCATAAGGTATACATCTGCTGAACAATCAGGCGAACGCATCTCAACTGTCTGTTTGTCAGGTATGTTAGGTGCTTCCTGATTTTCTAATGGATTTTCAATAGTCATCATATTGGTCGCTTGTCTCCATCCGAGCGGTACACGTACAAGCACTGAACGGTTCCTGTCGCCCCAGCAAATACTTGTAGGCGCTTCCTGATGTGGTACTAAACGGAAATAAGAAACAGGATTGGTATTTCCGAAGGCGGTTAATGAAGGCGCACAGAGCATATAACCTGCGATGGCTTTTTTTGCTTCTAATGAAAGAGTGCCTTTATCGGTCATTACACTTTTTCCGTTTTTTTTCATTGCTGTATGAAAGTGCATGCCACTCCCCGCCTTGCCTTCCGTAATTTTGGGTGCAAAAGTGATGTCAATGCCTTGTTTCCAGGCAAGTGTCCGCAATATCCACTTTGCTAAAAGTAATTGGTCGGCTGCTGTTTGAGCGGGATTGACTAAAAATTCAATTTCATTCTGCTCATATATTTTGTCGTTTAAAGAAAAATTGCCTACTTCCGAATGTGCATATTTGATTTGCCCTCCGGCTTTTGCAATCAGTTCCATTGCTTTATTCCTGAACGCATAGAATTTAGAAAACGGTTGTGATTCATGATATCCTCGTTGATTTTCGGCTGTGAACAAATCCGAAGCCTTATCTATCAGGTAAAATTCGAGTTCGCCCATAGCCTCGAAGTTTAATCCTGTCTTTTCATAGAAATTTTTATTTGCTTTTTGTAGCGTATATTGAGGAGATGTTTCTAAGGGTAATCCGTCTTTAGTGAAATAGGAACATATTAAGCCAAGCGTTGGTGTTTCGGCGAAAGGGTCGGAATATGCAGTACTAAAACGTGGAATTACGTACAAATCGCTTGAACCTGCTTCGATATACGGGAAAATATTTGATCCGTCCACTCTTTCTCCACAAGACAAGATATTGTCTAAGTAGGTATGACTGCTGACCGGAAAACTCAATGTTTTTAATCGTCCGTCATGTGCCGGATACCTGAAGTCGATGATTTTTATTCCGTTATTAATTACATATTTGATTATATCCGTCTTTAAAAATTCGCTTGTTTCTTTTTCAAGATAAGTAACTAACGGATTGATATTGAAACTATTATTCTCTTTCATTTATTATTTGTATTTGTCTCCATGTTTGATATAGGTATCGGCCATAAACTGTTTGATTTTGTCTTCGTCCTTCTTTTTGCAAATTAACAACACATTGTCTGATTCTGCAATAATATAATCATTCAGTCCTTGAACTACGGCAATTCTGTCTTTGTTTTCTAATGCAATTACGTTATTCTCAGCTTCGTATAATACTGCCTGTGTATTCAAAACGAGTGCATTGTTCGATTCTATTTTTTTTGCGATTTCAAAAATTGAACCCCAAGTGCCTAAATCTGCCCATCCAAAATCTACACACAACATATAGACGTTATTTGCTTTTTCCATGATGCCGTAGTCGATGGAAATGGTCGGGCAATAGGAAAAGTTTTCCGCGATGAATTTCTTTTCGTTCGGCGTATTAAATGTGTGCATGCCGATATCGAAACGAGCCGAAATATCAGGCAAATATTTTCTAATCGCTTCTAAAATAGTATCAACGTTCCAAAAAAACATGCCTGAATTCCAGAAGAACTCGCCGCTTTTCAAAAAAACTTTGGCTAATTCTTCGTTGGGTTTTTCGGTAAATGTCTTAATCTTAGTAAAATCGTCAATTCTTGTATCACTGCTTTGAATATACCCATAAGCAGTCTCGGCGCGACGTGGTATAATTCCGAACGTAACTAACGCTTTGTTTTGCCGTACAAAATCCAAACCTTTCTGCACATCTTTGATAAACTCACTTTCGTTTAGAATCAGATGATCGGAGGGCGATACAACAATATTCGCTTCAGGGTTGCATGCCTTGATGTGATATGTAGCATAAGCAATACATGGAGCTGTGTTTCGCCGTGCCGGTTCTAAGAGTATTTGCTTTTCTTTCAATAAAGGCAATTGTTCTTTTACCAAATCAACGTATCTTTGATTTGTGACGATATAAATATTTTCTACGGGAATCAATTTGGCAAATCTGTCGAATGTCATTTGCAAAAGCGTACGGCCTCCCCCGAAGAAATCTAAAAATTGCTTAGGACGTGATTCCCGGCTGAACGGCCAAAAACGCGTTCCTATTCCTCCACCCATTATTACACAATAATTATTTTTCATTTCAACAGTAATTTGATGATATATTATTTTTTAAAACGTAAAATTAGTGAATTTATTCTATCTGAACAAATAATTTCGTTGGCGTTGTAAAAAATTTTCAATTCTCTATTCTCTATTCTCAATTATTTTATTTACCTTTGCCCCACTTTTTGGAAACAAGCCCAGATGGCGGAATCGGTAGACGCGCTGGTCTCAAACACCAGTGGATTCATTTCCATGCCGGTTCGACCCCGGCTCTGGGTACGGTCAAAGCAAAAGCCTAATTGACTTTCAGTCAATTAGGCTTTTTTGATTTTAGATTTGTTCCCAAAGAGGATTTTAGAATTTTATTGGATTTTTCTTGAAATAGCCACTTTTATACAATTTCTCGTCTGCGTCATATAATTCTTTGTAAGATTGAATATATTCGGCGGTTGCTTTTGGGTTGAGTTTGTAGTAGTATCGGCACAGTTTTCTGTATAAATTTAAAATTTTCTCATTATCCGCAAAGTCCAGCATATAATCCAACAGAGGTTCAATCTCCTTTGTGTCTTTGCTTTGTCGTTGGATAACTGCGTTTACGGCAGAAGTATAATAAGTTTCCGCTTGAGAATATATTCTTTGCATTTCGCTGGCAATTATCCGAATATCATCGGTTAAAGCGTTTCGTTGTTTATCTTGATTATTTATCTCATCTAATTCCATCCTATTTGCCTTTCTGTTTGCGGTTTTAAAATTGAGTTATGTCGATGTTGATTTTACGATACTCTATCATTGTATGTTTTTTTTAATTGATTTTCCAATAGCCGCCTTTGTCGCTACCGATACGTTTTATAATGCCTTTGCCTTTAAGAGTATCAATATACCTGTAAACAGTTGTTGTTCCTATTCCTAATTTTTCAGCAATAGATTTTCTTGTTATGCTATTATCTTCTTTGATAAGTACGATAATGTCTCTTTCTTTTGCTGTTAAGTTTTCTGCACCATCTGCACCATTTTCTGCACCATTTATATCTCTTTCTGCACCATATTTTAGTTTTTCTGCACCATCTGCACCGTTTTCTATACCGTTCTGTATCGTTTCTGTATCATTTTCTGTAATCTTTTCTCCGACATTTTCTGCACCGGTTTCTGCATCATTATCATTTTTCTGGTCGGCATTCATTACAGTAACTTTGAAAGTAGTAATGTCTGTGAACTGGAATTTGGGCAAACCGTTTTTGTTTGTTTCCAATTCTTCCTGAACCATTTCGATGCCTCTACCGAATTGATTTACATAGCCAAGAGTTTTCATTGCAACGGCTATAACCGGATTGCGGTAATCGGTTTCATTCGGGAAATTCTCGGGACTGACTTTTCCATATAGGTTTCCGGGATTATCCATTTCTATTCTATCTGCATATTCGTAGAATTTTGCAGGGGCATTCGTCTGATAATTACGGTGCATAACGAGATTCATCGCCAACTCCCTGATAGCTTCGTATGGGTAATTGATTCTCATTTCTTCCCGCAAGACGGTAACAAAAACAGGGCGTTGTTTCTGAATTGTATATTTGATGAAGTAATCCAGCTCTTTCAGCATTGTAAGCAGGTTGCCTGAAAATTGCCTTTCATTCAATACGGTAGAGGTTCGGCTTTTCCCCGCAAACTGTACATATTGAATGTATGCGCCGAAAAGAATTTGTTTCGGGTTTTTGCCAATCAGCAAAATTCCTGCAACTGTTGGGCAATCGTTTGCTAAATCAAATAATTGTAATGACGCTAACTGCTGTTTGACAGTTCTTTTTTCGTTCTTCAACACACTTGCTTTGACGAATTTTGGCAAATAGTCTGTTTTGAATAAACTTAAATCCAAATCGTCAATTGTACTGTGCTGGCAAGGGGTAGTATCGAAAGTCCGCGATTTTATTTCGCTTTTTTCACGCAAAATTCGTTCTTCTTCTTCATTGGCTTCACTTTTTCTTGCGCCAATACGAACGTATGCAACTCCTTTGTATTTTACAGGAGTGGTTTTGTTCGGTTGTACTACAATCACAGCAATATCGCCTTCGGGAAAAGACACTTTCTCTACCATTAAAGCTGGTTTCGGTTGTATATTTCCGTCAGCACGCAATCCGGCTAAGTTTCTTAAAAGTTCGTCCGTTACTTTTAACCCGCACAGCGAGCCATTGTCAAATGCCCCTACCATCAGATAACCTGGCAGTTTTTTATTCGACAAATCATTGGCGAAAGCGCAAACTGCTTTGGCAAACTTATCCGTATCCTTTGTAGAAGTCGTTCGCTCAACTCTTTCGTTTTCTATATCGGCAAGCAACGCTTTTATATTTTCTTCTGAAATCATAATCCCCTGAAATTTATGCAAAAATACATATTTATTCTAACATACATTGTTATCTTTATTCAATTCTCGTTAGATTTCTTCAATAGTTTGTAACAGAAATTCCCTGGATTTCAGGAAACTTCTTTTAGTTCTTAGCTTAAGTTTTTAAAAAATCCCACATATCATGCAAAGTATCGGCTGTAATGGCGTCAATATCCAACATAAACGACTTTTGTCCGCGTTTGGTTGCCCTGACAAACAATTCGTAACGCATCATCGCCCTGCAAATG
>Ga0082212_10002973_pt1 | contig 24284 bp, 20 predicted proteins | sample TergutNt197P3_FD_71548 | JGI IMG/M metagenome (GOLD analysis project Ga0082212, IMG submission 71548) | Neocapritermes taracua P3 segment gut microbial communities from Petit-Saut dam, French Guiana - Nt197 P3 | ecosystem: Host-associated > Arthropoda: Insects > Digestive system > Gut ... | reverse complement strand
GTCTCGAACCGTGCGCAGGTTGTGCGTTATGTCGTCTCCGCTCATACCGTCTCCCCGCGTTACGCCGAGAGTAAAAACGCCGTTTTCATAAACCAGCGAAGCGGAAACGCCGTCGATTTTATGTTCCACGATATAGCGCGGCGCGTCGCTTTCGAGCAGCCGCCTTACCCTTGTGTCGAATTCGCGTACTTCGGCTTCGTTATAGGTGTTTTCGATTGAAAGCATTGGCACTTTGTGCTGAACCTGGCGAAACCCCGCTATCGGGCCTCCGCCGACGCGCTGCGTTGGGCTTTCGGGCGTGACTAGTTCGGGATATTCTTTTTCGAGATTTTTTAGTTCGTCCAGCAGCCGGTCAAATTCCAGGTCGGTTAGTTCCGGGTTTGCTTCAATATAGTATCTGTAGTTGTGATACTCAATCTTACGGCGCAGTTTTTCAATTCGTTCTTCCACGGATTCTGTCATTATCTTTAAATTTTAACTTTCAGACGATAAAATCACAAGAATTTTAGGCAATATGACGATAAGCCGTCTTGACATGCCGGAAACAGGCCAATTATCATAGATAAGATATGAAGAGAGGCTATTGGCAAATGATGAGTCTTACAGGTATGCTTCCATGACAAATGGCGACAACGAAATTGAAGTTATGATTTCGAGTGCGCTGGATAATCTTGACCTCATCCAGACGCTCTCGGATTGTGTTACCGCTTTTATGAAATTTGATGAAAACTCGGCTCACTGGATCGGTATGTCGATTCGCGAGGCTGTTACCAACGCCATTCAACACGGCAATAAACTTGACCTCGGGAAAAAGGTCGAGGTTTGTTACAAAATGACGGAGGAAAGCCTTACGGTTTCCGTTCGGGATCAGGGCTGCGGTTTTAAGTCGAATGAAATACCGAATCCGCTGGAAGGAGACAACCTCCTTAAGCCAAGCGGACGCGGCATTTTCTATATGCGGTCGTTTATGGATGAAGTGGAATTCCGTCCCCTGGCCACGGGTGGTACGGAGGTCTACATGGTAAAGAAGTTAAAAACAACGGATTTTAACGAGGAAAATGGAGAAGGAAATGGAAATTGCTAAACGTACGGTCGATGATATTCAGATTCTGGATTGCAAAGGTAAAATAACCCTTGGTGAAGGAACCATGACGGTTCGCAATACGGTGCGTGACATAATTACCGAGAATGGAAAGAAAATAATTCTCAATCTTGGGGATGTGAACTATATCGATAGTTCAGGGATAGGCGAACTTGTCAGCACTTATACGACGGTTACGAACGCCGGCGGGCAGTTAAAACTGTTGAATCTCACAAAGAAAATTCATGAATTGCTCCAGATAACCAAGCTACTGACAGTTTTTCAGGTATTTGAAGACGAAAAGGCCGCTCTGGCAAGCTTCAACTAGACTTATTAAGCGAACCCCGGATAAATTTCTGTTCGGGCGCAACGCCGGAACAGAAATTTATCCGGGGTTCGCTTAACGTTTTTTTGACCGCGTGCGGACGCGGGATAATTAAGAAAATTAAGAGAGGTATTTACGATGCCCCCCATTTCTGAAGCCAGCCGTGAACTTTTGTGGAATATTCCCACTATTTGGCCGATGTACGTGCTGCTTGTTATTGCCCTGTGCGTATGCGCGTATGGAGTTTTCAATCGCGTCCAGTTCTGGCGCGCAGGCAAAAGCGACGCCGAAAGGCTGTCTGACTGGGGCATGCGCCTCAATGTTCTGCTTCGCGAGGTTTTCCTGCAAAAGCAGGTGCGAAACTCAATCTATCCCGCGGTTTTTCACTGCCTGTTTTTTTATTCATTCATTGTTCTTACAATCACGACGGCAATTCTCACGATTCAGTGCGACGTCATCGACCTGTTGGGACTTGGGTTTAACATATTTACAGGTTACGTTTACGCGCTTTTTTCCGTCGCTTCGGAAGTTGCCGGCATCTGCGTCATTATCGGCATTTGCATGGCGGCATGGCGCCGTTATGTAACAAAGCCCGTTACGCTTCCCAATGGCATAGAAGACGGCCTCGTATTACTCCTTATCGCAGCTATCGTGGTTACGGGTTATCTTATCGAAGGCCTGCGAATAGCGGCGTGTGTTGACCAGGCGTGTGCCGACAAATGGCCTATTCTTTCCTTTGCCGGATACGCGGTTTCAAAACTGTTTACGGGCATAAGCGCCGAATCGGCAAAATGTACGCACGCCTTTTTCTGGTGGTTTCACACGGTTCTGGCTATGGGCTGGATTGCACTGATTCCATACACAAAGTTTTTCCATATGCTTTCGCTGCCTACCAACGCGTTCTTTTCAAAACTCAAGCCGCGCGGCGAACTCCAGCGCCAGGACATCGAAGCGATTATGGAAAGCGCCGAGGACGATGAACTGCATATCGGCATTCAGAAGCCTGAAGAGTTCACATGGAAACAGCGCCTTGATCTTGACGCATGTATTTCGTGCGGTCGATGCGAAGAGGTCTGTCCGGCATATATGGCTGACTCTGACAAGGAATACTTTTCTCCCCGTCAACTGGTTTCACGGCTTAAAAAATCGCTGGATGAATGCGTGGCCGCCGGAAAAAATCCGGAGGAAACCGCAGATATCGTCGAACATGCGTTTGACGAAGAATACGTATTGCACTGCCGTACATGCAGCGCCTGTATGGAAGTTTGTCCCGCTTTAATAGACCATGTTGATACGCTGATGGAAATACGCCGCAATGAAGTTCTGATTCAGGGACGTATGCACGAGGAAGCGGCGCAGGCAATGAAAACCTTTGAAACCGGCGGCAATCCACTCGGCCCGCAGTCCGATAGAACGGACTGGATTGAACAGGCCAAGATTCGCGTCGTCGCTCCCGGGGAAAAGGTCGATGTGCTTTACTGGATCGGCTGCTGCGTGACATTTGACCCGCAGAAACACAAACTGGCCGAAGACCTCTGCCGTTTGATGGAAAAATGCGGCATTGATTTCGGTGTTCTCGGCGATGACGAAAAATGCTGCGGCGATCCCGCGCGCGTACTGGGACAGGAAATGCTGTTCCAGATGGCCGCAAAGGAACAGGTCGAGCTTATAAAGCAGCGCGAATTCAAGACGCTCCTTACCGGATGCCCGCATTGCTATAACGTGCTAAAGCATGAATATAAGCAATTCGGCGGCGATTTTAACGTCATGCACCATTCTGAATTTCTGCGGAAGATGATCGCGGAAGGGAAGATAAAGCCGGGCGCAGTCAAAACGAAAAAAGCCGTTTACCACGACCCGTGCTACCTTGGGCGTTATCAGAAAATTTATGACGAGCCGCGGGATGTACTGAAATCAATACCGGGCATGAACCTTTCTGAAATGGTCAACCGCCGCGAAAAGAGCCTCTGCTGCGGAGCGGGCGGCGGCCATTACTTTATGGATATCAAACGCGGCGAGCGTATAAACAATATCAGGGTCAAACAGGCTCACGACGCCGGAGCGGATACGATTGTTACCGGATGCGCGTTCTGTATGCACATGCTTCAGGATTCGGTGAAACTATTGAACTACGACGAAAGCATGCGCGTGATTGACATCGCTTCGCTTACGGCCGAGGCGGAACTTCCCTAACATGGGAGCGCGGACATCCTGTCCGCGCTCCCACGGCTACCCACTGTCTTTTAATTATCGGCAGCCAGGCGGAAGCCCAGCGCTTGACTTTTATATGGTTTCCGGGCGGCGTCGGGCTGGACGTAATTGCGAAACGATAATCGCAAGTACCGCTCAGAGTTGGAAAAACCGCCGCCGCGGGCTAAAAGGTACAAACCTTCATCGGGACCTTTTGGATTCGTTTGCGGTTCCGGGCTGTATTCGCTGTAAAAGTCAGACACCCATTCAGAAACATTCCCACTCATGTCGTACAATCCCAACCCATTCGGTTTCTTTGTTCCCACATGATGCGTTGTCCCTAACGGAAAGATTTCAGTCGCTGAATTATACATGTGCCACGCTACCTCTCCGATATCGTTGCTTCCGCTGTACTTGCAGCCATTATTTTCGGCTCCACGCGCAGCGTACTCCCATTCCGCTTCGGTAGGTAATCGATATTCCCTGCCAGTCCCCGTCCTTCCAGTATTTACATTCAGTTTTTTTATGAAATCCTGTACTTCGTCAAAGGTAACATTTTCCACGGGCAGATTATCTCCTTTGAAAACAGACGGGTTATCTCCCATTACATCCTTCCAAAGCTTTTGTGTTACTTCGTATCTGCCCATGTAAAAACCGCTCAATGTGACGGTATGTGCCGGTTTTCCTTTATTATCGCAATCTTCCAGCTGTTCCGCCGTGCATCCCATTATGAATGTCCCGCCCTGCACAGGCGCCATATTTATGCCATCGACGCTGAACGGATTGTCGTCGGAAAGCGTTTCCGCGCATGCAGGATCGCTTTTATCGTACTCGAACCAGTCGTCAACAGCCGAAACCTGGTAACAGTACGTTGTCAAAGGCGTAAGTCCGTCGATATCGCTATGCCATAATAACGTTGTGCTGGAAATATAGGAATCGTCGTCCCGGTAGATTTTGTAGTAACTTACGTCGGCATTATTCGTCGGTTCCATCCATGTTAGCCTTATTTCATTATGAGAAACCGCTGTTGCCGTCAGATTCCGGGGAACCATCGGATTCTCAAGGAAGCCTGCAGGATCATCCGTTTTTGCGCATGCCTGGTTGCTTTTAGCAGATTCGTTGCCTGCCGCGTCAAATGCCGAAACCCGGTAGCAGTATTCTGTTGAAGGCAACAAATCTTCATCCATATACAATGCAGCCGAAGTATATGTTAAGTATAAATTGTCCCTATAGATACGGTAGCCCGCAACGCCGGCATTATCAGTCGGTTCCTGCCATAAAAGCTCGATTTCGGTCGAAGAGATCACAGTTGCTGTCAAATTACGGGGATCCGTAGGTGGATCTGGATCAGGATCCGTAGGTGGATCCGGGTCAGGATTCGTAGGTGGATCCGGGTCAGGATTCGTAGGTGGATCCGGGTCGGGATTTGTAGGTGGATCCGGGTCGGGATTTGCAGGTGGATCCGGGTCGGGATTTGTAGGTGGATCCGGGTCGGGATTTGTATAATAGCCCGACTCATCAGTCGTTGTTGCGCATGCTTGATCGCTTTTATCAGACTCGTTGCCGGCTTCATCAAGTGCTGAAACCCTGTAACAATATTCCGTCGAAGGCGACAAATCGTCATCCAGGTAGAACGCATCCGGTGAAGATAAAGTTGAAACTTGATTATTTCGGTATATTTTGTAACTGGCTACGCCTACATCATCCGTCGATTCATCCCATGAAAGCTCGATCTCCGTCGAAGAAATCGCCGTTGCCGTCAAATTACGCGGAACCGTCGGCGGTTCCGTATCCAGGGTGTCTTGGTCGGTTGGCGGTTTTGGATCCGGCAGCGGAGTTTTATCCGATGGGGGAGTCTGCCCCGGTGGCGATTGCCGGTCGTTATTCCCGCCACAGGCGATGAAAAGCGTCAAAAAGAGCGCCGTTGTTATTATAAATCCCGTTTTTTTTAGATATCTCATGGCTTTCCAGATTTTAAATATTATTTCGCAATACGTTTACTCAACGAAAACATAATAACCGGGTAATGCCGTACACATTTTGCCCCAAAGTATATAAGCACTTTGTTTGCCAACTTTTTATATTTCTTAAAACAGTTGGAAACCATGTGATTTCAATGGTATACGTGTTCATTACACTATTTCAAATGTAGAAATAGGGCAAAATCTGCCTACAGGTTAAGGAAATATCCTGTCCATGCAGATAACAAACTTGACGCCGGGACACAATATGAGGTTTACTTTGACGTGCTTTACCTTAGATTTTTAATATTCGGGGTAATGTGTTTGAAAAAACATGTTAAATGTTGGAATGTTTAGATTTGGTAAAAAACGTATTGTAATTGCGTCGCCGATGGACGGTATCGTTATGCCGGTTTCACAGGTGAGCGATCCTGTTTTCAGTAAAGATATTCTGGGACGCGGCATAGCTATTAAACCTGAATCAGGTCGTGTAATCGCGCCTTGCAAGGCGACCGTGAGCCAAATGTTTGAAACCAGGCACGCCGTCAGTATGCTGACGGATAGCGGCGTCGAAATGCTTATCCATGTTGGTATAGACACCGTGAAGCTGAAAGGCCGTCACTACAGCATACGTAAAAACAGCGGAGAGAGTGTCTATGTCGGCGATGTGCTTATTGAGTTTGACGCAGCAGGTATAATCGCGGAAGGTTTTGATACGATAACTCCAATTGTAGTTTGCAACCCTGACGATTTTTCAGATATTTCTTTTGCGACGGAAGGGCGTATAAGGGAAGGTGAACCGCTTATTACGGTTATGAAGTAATTACAAAGTTTAAATGTAAATACGCAATCCATTGCGTATTTACATTTAAACTTTGTAATTACTTATTGTACTATTACTATATTTCATCATATATTAGAATGAAAACGTTAAAGTGTATAATTAAGTATGAACACGGGCTTCATGCCCGGCCGGCCGGTCTTCTTGTGAAAGCGCTCAGCGAATTTTCATGCGAAGCGCGTGTAGGAACTCCTCAAAAAATGGTTGACGGCAAACGCGTCTTTGCCGTTATGAGTCTGGGACTGAAACAGGGCGATGAAATGACGCTTACTTTTGACGGCAGTGACGAGGACGCCGCATCGGCCCGGTTGGAACAGTTCCTTTGTGAAAAACTGTAATTTCATGGTAAAGAAAATCAATTGCAAAGAGTATTATTGAAACCGCCGTGTAACGGCGGTTTCAATAATACTCTTTGCAATTGTTAAAAAAATGAAAACAATGCAAAAACTCGGCAAGTCTCTTATGCTGCCCGTGGCCTGTCTTCCGGTTGCCGCCGTCATGCTGGGAGTCGGATACTGGATTGACCCGGCGGGATGGGGCGGCGCAAACCCGGCGGCGGCGTTTTTAGTAATGGCCGGGAAAGCCATAATAGATAATATTCCGCTTCTTTTTGTAATAGGTTTATCTATTGGAATGGCTGAAGGCAAAGATGGAGCGGCGGCGCTTGCCGGACTGGTATCGTGGCTTCTTATCCAAAGTCTTTTAGACCCGCAAACAGTCGCCATGCTAAGTGGGAAAGCGCTGGATGACGTCAGCCCCGCTTTCGGAAAAATCAACAACGTATTTATTGGAATTTTGTGCGGACTGATTGGCGCAATTTGTTATAACCGCTTTAAAAACACCCGCTTGCCTGACGCTCTGGCTTTTTTCAGCGGGAAGCGGAGCGTTGTGATAGTAACAGGCGGCGTATCTATTTTGGCCGCACTGGCGCTGTTTTTTATCTGGCCTGCTATTTACGGCGCGCTTGTGACGTTTGGCATGAGCGTATTAAAACTTGGCCCGTTAGGCGCTGGAATTTACGGTTTCTTTAACCGTCTGCTCATACCTTTCGGCTTGCATCACGCGCTTAACTCGGTTTTCTGGTTCGACGTCGCGGGCATCAACGACCTCGGAAATTTCTGGAACAACACAGGTGTTTATGGTGTTACCGGCCAATACATGACGGGTTTTTTCCCCATCATGATGTTCGGACTTCCGGGTGCGGCGCTTGCGATGTACCAAACCGCCAAATCCAGTCAAAAAAAGACAGTGGCGGGACTTTTATTATCCGCCGCTTTCGCAGCTTTTCTTACCGGTGTAACCGAACCGCTTGAATTTGCTTTTATGTTTTTGGCCCCGGTTCTCTATGTCGTTCACGCCGCCCTTACGGCCGTTTCCATGTTTGTTATGGCGGCGCTGCCTGTTCGCGCGGGCTTTAATTTCAGCGGCGGCATGATAGACCTTGTGTTAAGCTGGCGTACACCGCTTGCGCAAAACCCCTGGGCGATAATCCCAGTGGGCATGATATTTTTTTCGATTTACTACTTTCTATTCCGCGTAATAATTACAAAGTTTGATTTAAAGACACCCGGACGCGAAGACGAAAACCAGGCTGAGCTTGAAAGCAAAAACATTCTTGTCGCAGGAGATTTTGCCGACATCGCCAAAGCGGTTATTGAGGGACTTGGTGGCGCGGGGAACATATCTTCGCTGGACAACTGCATTACGCGGCTGCGTGTAGAGGTCAAAGATTACGCGGATGTTGATGAAAAGGCCATAAAAACCGCCGGGGCGCGCGGCGTTTTGCGTCCGGGAAAAACAGCCGTGCAAATCGTAATAGGCCCGCAGGTACAGCACGTGGCCGATGAAATGAAAAAATTCTTATAAGTTAAGGGTTGCGAAATAACCTGCATCATTATTGACGATACGTATTGCACGTATTACACTAACCATCGAAAGAGCGCATACGATGACATTTAGGGAAGCAGATAAAATGGTACGGAATGACGGATGGTTCATTGAGAGCGTGGAAGGTTCACATTACCACTACAAACACGCCGTGAAGCCCGGAAAGGTAACGATTCCGTATCACGCCGGAGACATTCCCAAAAGAGTCATAAACTTAATCAAAAAACAGGCGGGGTTAAAATAGCCTGCGTTATGCGTAGATAGGACGATAGGGCGAACGTTATGAAATATGTTTATCCAGCGTGTTTTTACAAAGAGGAAGACGGGCGGTATTCCGTGGAAGTTCCTGATTTTCCGCTTGCCACATTCGGCGATGATCTTGCTGACGCAATATACATGGCAACAGATGCGGTTGCGGGGCGTGTCCTGCTTATGTTGAAAGGCGGGGAAACGCTTCCCATGGCAAGTAATCCTAAAGACATTGCGCCGTATGATGAATCAGGGTTTGTTTCAATGCTGTATATCGATCTTGATGCACTGAAGCAAAATCATAACGAAACGCCGATAAAGAAAACACTTACGATTCCATCATGGCTTAATCAGGCGGCAGAGCGTAAAAACATTAATTTTTCTGCAACGCTCAAAGATGCTTTACTCGAAAAGCTGGCAGTATAGTCAGTTCCTTAACAGATAACCGTGCAAATCGTAATAGGCCCGCAGGTACAGCACGTGGCCGATGAAATGAAAAAATTATTATGATAATACGGAACGGACTGGTTTTCGGTGTGGATTGCGAGTTTTCAAAAGCGGATTTGGCTTTCGAAAACGGGATCATCTCGGATGTCGCGCCTGCCGGCAACTTGACAGGCGATGGTTTTGACGCCGCCGGGGCTTATGTACTGCCAGGATTTGTGGACATACATACCCACGGGTGCGCAAACAGCGACTTTTGCGACGATGATTCCGCCGGTCTTGAAAGGATGCTCGCTTATTACGGCAAGAACGGTGTTACAAGCGTCGTATCCGCAACCATGTCTTACAGCGAAGATGTTTTGACCGGCATTATCCGCGCGGCCGTTCCGTACTTCAGCAGGAGAGGTTACGGCGCGGTTTTACGCGGCGTGAATATGGAGGGGCCGTTTATTAACCCTGAAAAATGCGGGGCGCATAAACCGGAAAGTATCATTGCTCCCGATATTGCGATGTTTGACCGCCTGTACGATGCTTCTGAAGGGAACATCCGCATACTAAACGCAGCTCCGGAATTGCCCGGCTGTCTGGATTTAATACGTCACGCCGCTAAACATTGCGCGGTAAGTCTGGCGCACACCTCCGCTGACTATGATATCGCCATAGCCGCTTTTAATGCCGGCGCAAGCCACCTGACGCATGTGTTCAACGCCATGCCGCCTTTTGCGCACCGTGCGCCCGGCGTTATTGGAGCGGCTTTCGACCATGCCGCTTACGTGGAAATCATCAGCGACGGTGTACACCTTCACCCATCTGTGGTAAGAGCCGCGTTCAGCATGTTCGGCGCGTCAAGGGTATGCCTGGTAAGCGACAGCATACGGGCAGCCGGTATGCCTGATGGGAGTTACGAACTAAACGGCCAGACAATCGTTGTGAAAGATGGGCGATCAAATCTTGCGGATGGCAGAACCATCGCCGGAAGCGTGGTTAATTTACCGGATTGTGTTCGAAACGCCGTGAAATATGGCATACCACTTAATGATGCCGTGAGGGCGGCATCGATAAACCCTGCGCGCGCGGTCTCTATTGATTCCGTCGCGGGAAGCCTTGAACCCGGCAAAATCGCGGATATCCTGATATGGGATGCCGATTTGCGCACAGTTGCCGTGTTCGCAGGCGGGGTATTTTATACTGCATAAGAAAGGAAAGGCTAAATATGTTTATTCGCTCTATCACTTTGTTTTGACCCGCTGCCGCCAGTGTTTCGCGTTATTTATGCATCGCTTCAACGAATTCTTCGACGCTCAAACCGGCTTGCCGGATGGCGCCACGGAGCGTTCCTATGGCAAGGGATGTGTGGATTGGGATTGTCGTACCTTTGTCTCTGCGCCGCAGAACAATGTGGCTCCCCCGTTGCCTGACATTGACGAATCCGAGTTTTTCAAAAATTTTCAACGCTTCAGCGCCTGATATTCGTGGAAGTTCAGGCATATGCGGGGAATTTCGCAGCAGATGGAATATCAAAAGTCGTCAAAAAAGGAGCATTGCATTGTTCAACAGGAAATTCTTCCAGGTAAAGTTCGGTGGCTTCCTTAAGGTTTGCCAACGCCTCTTCGATTGTTTTTCCTTGACTGACAGTACCTATGTTCGCGCATTCAGCGACATACCATTCGTCTTCTTTATGGATTATTGCCGTATATGTCATTTTTCTTTATCATTCGTCCTTCGGTTCCCGCGGTTGATGGTCATACCGATACCTACGAAAAACGCCTGTTTAAATAAAGCACGCATTGGATAGGTCAGACGTTAGCTTTGTTTGAACACCCCATCCATTCAAATAAATCTTTGCAATTATACTTAATTCCGGCATAAAATCAATTTTTCCGCTTACGGATAGGAACTATAAACTGCCCACGCGGACGGTTTTCTGACCGGCGCGCGCTCCACTCAGCACACGCCCCGCGACCGCCGCGCCGTAGAGTTCTGTGAGAAATGGCTGGTCGTTGTGTTCTTCACCGGACGTGATGCTCTGCCGCAACATCAGTTTTTCAACACGCCGCGCTATATGCCCGGCCACGCGCCCAACCTCCGCGTCTGAAGGCGGGGCGACGGCATGAAAACGGATAAAGCCGTCGTCGGCATTCCTCAATTCCCTGTAAAACCGGCCTGCAATCAGGATCGAACAATTACCATAGCTATTGATACGGGAATATTAACCATACGAAAGCAGATATGTTTTTTCCCCTTTATTTATCGGCCATCTAAAATGTACAAACTACAGGGGGCGAATAATTATTCGCCCCTACACGGTTTTCATGAATATGTTTTATTCCGTAATCCAGGGCATCGGCATTTCCAACCGCAAAAACAAGCCTCAACTTCGGAATCCGGGTTAAAAAATGCGGACAGGATGTCCGCGCTCCCAGGGGTTGCAAGAACCTCTGTCACAATTTTTTTCCGTCCGCTTCGGGAATTCCCAGAATAACGCGGACGCCGGTTCCTTCTCTGAAAAGGGCGCTGAATTCCCCGTTCTGAATCAGGGAAAAGCCTTCAGGAACCGCACGCCGCGAGGCTTTAGGAAAGTGAAGCCGGAACCAGTCGTCCATCGCGGCAAAAAACTTTTCCGCGTCGGCGGCGGTGTCCCATTCAGTTTCGATCCAAACGGCATTATGCCCGGCGCCGTTTTCCAGAAGCAGAACTTCGTCGCCGCCCCATCCAGCCGCCGCGCGTTTTGCGCGGTCGCTATTCATATGAAGTTCCAGCAACTGCCCCAGCATGAATTCCCCGAATACGCTTTTATATGGGGTTTTCCATTCCGGGCCGAGCTTGGCGGCCTTTGCGGCGGCGTCCACCGGCTTTGGATTGTCCCGCGGCGTTCCATAATATTTTTCCGGATGCATGATCTGTTCAGTGGATGTAGGCGGATCGGAGTATATTTTGTTGATGGCTTCCCACGACGGATTCTGTTTCCATATTGCCTGAAGAAACGAGGCTCCATATCCGTAAGGGAAAATCAGGGCTTCCCTCAAAAACTTCGGGGTGGCTGAAAGAACGGGAGATTTCGACATCTCGGCTTCCATCTGCGTTTCCATAATGAAAGCAAGGTCGGGCAGCTCGGAAAAATGCCGTTTGAAAGGCTCAATGGTGAATTGCAGAGCCAGCACCGTGGCGTCGCCCTCAAACAGAGCCTGCTGCGCCAGCAGGTAGTCGTCATTATCAGAACCCCGGAATGAGCGAAACCTGGCTTGCAGGTCAAAATGCTGGTCCTGCAGAGCATGCGTGATTTCATGAATCATAACCGGCTCCTGAGCGGACATGGGAAGCCATGAGGCGATAAACAGCATGCGCTCTTCGGGATCGTAAAATCCCTGCACCTGTTCGGTCAAAAGGCCGACCATCTGCTGCTGGTAGTCGATCTTTTCCGGCAGCAGACCCGTTTTTTTCAGCATTTTTTCTTCAAGAAGAATCCGTTCCGTATGGTGGTCTTCATCAATTTTCCGGTTCATAAAGCCGGTAATTTCCTCGCGGCTTTTAATCCCCTTCTGAATGGGGCCTTTCGGTTCAAGACCGCGCAGCTGGGCGGTCGTTCCGACAAGCTCGTCCAGCGCCCGCAGAATCTGATTTTCGTCGATCTGCTGCGCGGCCGCCGGTACGACGATAAACAGACATAAAATGAAAAATAATTTCCAGGCTGATTTGATTCGCATCGCGTTTTCCTCTAATAACGGCGACCTCCGAAAACCCCGAACTCTGCGTTACGCTCACTCGACAAAATGCTCATTTACCTTGGTTAGGGGCGAATAATTATTCGCCCCTACATTTTTTGTCTCGGTCGCAAGCCTTGATTTCGGGGTTTGCGGAGGTCGCCTAACGTTTCCGTAAATCGTCATATAAGCTGCCGACCATCCCGCGCAGATTGTCCGAATCGTCCCGATACGGGTCGGCCGAAGAACTTTCCCCGGCAATGAAAGCTTTCCCGAAAGCGACGCGGACTTTTCGCGGGCGAATGCGGCTGCTGCCGCGCGGCCATACTTCATAAGCTCCGGCGATTGCCGCGGGAATCACAGGCACGGAAAGTTCGCGCGCCAGAATCGCCGCTCCTTTTTTGAACTCCATCAATTCGCCGTCAAATGAACGCCCGCCTTCCGGAAAAATGCAGAGGATTCCGCCGCGCCGCAGTCCGGCGGCTCCGGCTTTCATGGCGCCAAGCAGATGAGTATCGGGATCGACCGGAATAACATTCATAAACCGGGCCGCGAGTTTCATGACCGGCCCGTTAAAAAGCGCGCTGTAGCCGACAAAGAACATTCTGCTGTAAACCCTGAACGGCAGCGCGGCTATAAGGACAAACGGATCGATATAGCTCTGGTGATTCGGACAGATCAGGTAAGGGCCTTTTTCGGGCAGAGTCGCGACCCCGCTTGTTTCCAGCCGCAGCAGCGGCTTGAAAAGCCCGTAGTACAGCGTTTTGAGCAGCAGATATTTCAGCGCGGATACGATTGTTCCCGTGGGACGAAACGTGTACTCATCCGAACTTTCGGACAGAAGCGTTTTCCAATTACGCCGCGCGGCTGCGGCCGGGTTTGCCTCGCCGCCTTTTTCCTGTTCCAGCCGCAATATCAGATCGCGGACGGTTAATATTTCGGCGGCGGCGGCGTCAGGCAGACGAACGCCGATCCGTTCCTCGAGACTGGAAATCAATTCGACGCGCTCCATGGAATCAATGCCCAGATCAAGTTCCAGGTTCATGTCAGGCGAAACCGTTTCTTTCATGTGACGGCCGTCTCGCAGAAAAGCGGTAATTTCCCGCCCGACGGCCGATTCCATTAACGCCTGATCGTCGACATTAGCGGCGGCATTAGCGGCGGCGGGCGCGGCCTGTTTGCCGTGTTCGGCCATCTGCCTGATTTCGAGCCGCCTGAGTTTTTTTGTCGTGGTGCGCGGCAGCGGTTCCGCCTGAATATGATAACTCATAAGGCGTTTGTACTTGGGCAGGCGTCCGGAAAGCGCGGCGATTTCATCGCCCAGAATCTCGCGGGTATTGGCGATCTTTTTCGATTTAAGATATTCGAAATTCGGCACGACGACGGCGTGCGGTTTTTCTCCGCGCCCATCGTCGCCGCGCACGCCGACAACGGCCAATTCCTGGATGTAGGGGCATTGCAGGTAATGCGCTTCCACTTCGTCGGGATAAATATTTTTTCCATTCGCGAGCACTATGATTTCTTTTTCGCGCCCTGTGATAAACAAATTTCCTTTGGCGTCCAGACGCCCCAGGTCGCCGGAATGAAACCAGCCGTCGCGCATTGCCTGATTTGTGGCTTCCGGATTTTTGTAATAGCAATCGGCGACCACGGGGCCGCGAATAAGCACCTCGCCGACGCCGGTTTCATCCGGCGAGAGAATCTTTATTTCCGTTCCAGGAATCGGGCGTCCGACGGAACCAAGGACATTCGACTCGACTCTCGTCACCGTACACGCGCCGGTGGTTTCCGTCAGGCCGTATCCCTGCAAAATGGTAAAGCCCATGTCGTGAAAATCGCGCGCCACGGCGACATCAAACCCGGAACCGCCGCTGACGAGGAGTCTGATGCGCGATCCGAAAGTTTTATGAATTTTCGCAAATAGCGTTTTGCCAAGATTCAATTTCAGATATCGCAGGCTCAGGCGGTTCAGCGTCATCATTCCGCGAAACACATGGCGCGCGAACGCGGGTTTGCGTGAAAGTTCATCGTTAATCCTGTTGTGAATCAGATAAAAAAACTGCGGAACCGTAACGAATAAGGTAATGCCCGCCCCGGAGAGCGCCTCCATGATTTCCGCCCGTTTCAGCGTGTCGGCGAAAACGGTGTATCCGCCTTTGTAGAGCGGCAGAAGCACATTGATAATGGACGCCAGAACATGCTGAAGCGGCAGCAGGCAAAGCATGGCTTCATCGGTAAGGTGAAGCGCGCCGAAAATGCCGCGCAATTCGTGCATGATGTTGTAGTGCGTCAGCGGCGCTCCTTTCGGATTGCCTGTGGTTCCCGACGTATAAATGATGGTCACGATGTCGGAAGGATCGTTTTTCCCGATTTCGGGCGGGTTTTCGCAGAGGAGAGCGCGCTCAATCATTTCGTAAAAACTCCCGCAGCCGGCGTTTTTAACCGTGTCGTGATCGTCAAATATTATGATTTTTTCATTTGAGATTCCCGCGCCGCCGTTTCCTGCGATAGCCGCGATAAGTTTCGGCGCCAGCGCGCCGCTTACAAAAACAGCCCGCGATTCGGAATCGTCGATCAAAAGGCGCCATTCCTCCGGTGAAATCTGGGTATCAAGCGGCACTGCCACGGTTCCGGCAAAATATGAACCGAGATAGGCGACGACCCATTCCGGGCGGTTTTCCGAAAGGATGGCGACGCGCTCGCCACGTCCTATGCCAAGCATGTGAATTCCCAGCGCCGTCCCGCGAATGCGGCGATACGCTTCGCCGTAGGAAACGGAGGTGTAGCCGTCGGGCGTTTTTAACTGAAAGGCCGTGCGTTCAGGCGCGCGGTTGACGACCGCCGAGAAATGCCTGGTGAATGTTTCATGAGCTTCTTTTGACAGCTCGTCGGTTGTATCGAGGTCGGCGGGAAAATTAGTCATCAAGTTCTCTGAGTTCTTTCTCGATAATATCGTTATAGAAGTTTTCGTTCCGTGTTGGCGGCACAGGCGCTACGGCCGATGCCAGCGCCGCAGGCGCGGGAACGCGCCTTTTTTCGCGAAGCAGGAAAAGACCGCCGACGCCGAGAATCAGCGCCGCAAACGGCGCGGCGTAAGCCAGTAAGTTAATGCCGCGCGCGCGCGGCGCGGCCAGAATACGTTCGCCGTATCTGGCGACATAATAATCCAGAATCGCGTCCCGGCTTTTGCCTTCCGCGATCATTTCGCGCACCTCCGACCGCATCAGATCGGATATTTCAGAAGGATGTTCAGAAATCGGCTGATTCCAGCAACATGGGGCGATCAGATTGTTTTCTATATCGCGCACAAGCGCCGCCTGGGACACGGTCAGATTTTGCGCGTATGCCGCATTTGGAACAAGCGCAGGAATTACCGCAATTACGGTGAAAATAATTTTAATTAACCGTAAAAAGCATTTGCGCGTCATGCCCGCCCCCTTCCTTTGTGTCCGCGACAATTTTACGTGAAATCCCGTCTTTGAGTTTACCGCCGTTGTTATTTGCATATTCCTTTTTGCGCGCGTAAATGGGGGGGCGTCAACCTGTTCAATTAAATAAACTTGGATATACGGACTACCACATTTTGCGGATTGATCGGTTTTAAAATGAACTCGCTCGCTCCCGAATTCAAGGCTTCCATTACAATCTCTTTCTGGGCATTGCCTGTAATGAAAACGACAGGCGCTTTATGGCCGGCTTCTCTGACCTTTTTCGCCAGGTCCAGTCCGCTCATATCCGGCATATCAACATCAAAAACAAACAGGTCGGGAGTTTGCGTTTTTATGATATTCAGGGCGGTCGTGCCTGATGTGACGGCTATGATTTTACAGGGGATTTCTTTAAGCGCCAGTTTGAAAATATCCAGGCATTGCGGATCGTCGTCAACTGCCAGTATGATTTTACCCTTGTGCGTTTCAACCGCGGCTTCCTCGGGCTGTTCCGTATCAGCGGACGCTTCTTCCGCAGGCTCGTCTTCGGCGAATAAAACCATCTGTATGTCTATTGACAGCGCTGCCAGTTGTGAAAGCAAAAAGTTTGCATACGCTTCAAATTTGGCAAATTTTTCGCCGCTGAAGCCGGTTGCATTTTTTCCGCACTCGTCCGCTATGTCGTCGGCGCTGATTTTTGTCAATTCATCACGCAAAGCCAGCATTTTTTCAGACAGTGATCCGGCGTCTTTCTTTTCCAGAGCTTCTCTTATTTCGGTTTCAATCCGGGGAAAAACGTCGATAAAATTATTCAACTCACGAACATAATCGTCCACCTGCCCCTGGGTCATCTGCGCCAGCCGTTTCGCGATCTTCAAATCCTTAATTTCTATCAGGTGTTCTTTGTTAAACATAATAACGTCTCCTTATACTGAAATTTTTGACAGAATGCCTTTCGCGCCGTCAAAATCATACCGTTTAAGCGCAGCAACCGCATCCGCCAGCAATGTATTTGTTTTTTCGCCAAAATCATAAGCCTGTAAACCGTTTAATGTTTCGACGGCGGCGTCGTTATCAAATGAATCAATGGCGCCCGATGCTTTTGCCAGGCTTTCACTGAGCCGGGCATCGTCGCCTTTTTCCTTTTCCGCAGCGGTCTCGTCAGGCGGGAAAACGAACGATAATTGATCATGCAGGGACCGGAGTCCGTTTAAGAAGTTTGGACAATGCGACACGCAATAATCGATTTCGTTATTTTTTGAAGCCATTTCCAGCCTGAACGCGGCGTCCGACAACTCCGCCGCGCCTATGCCTGCAAGCGTTGATTTTATTGCGTGAACGGCTATAGCAAAGCGCGCATAATTTTTTTCGTCCATCAACATGCCAAGATTCTCGCCATCATGCGGGAGCTTGTCATAAAAAAGCTTTAAGCTGTCGTGATACATCCCTTTCAGGCCGTTGAAGCGGCGCAGGCCGATCTCCACGTCGATTTCCCCGATTTTGCCGAGGGCTTCCCAAAAATCGCCGTACATTCCATCGTCCGCGTTTTTGGCGTCGTCGCCTTTATCCTTCGATTTCTTCAAGACTTTGTCAGGCGGCAGCCGCTCTATAAGGGTTTTTGTCAAATCCGACATTTCGATCGGTTTTGACAAAAATCCGTTCAGCCCGTTCTTCAGAAACATTTCCTGCGCGCCATGAATGGCATTGGCCGTCAGCGCGATAATACTCAATCCGCCATATTTTTCGCCAAGCGCGCGGATAGCCGCCGTTGTTTCAATACCGTCCATGTCCGGCATCATATGATCCATGAAAACGATATCATAATCGTTTTCCATAACCATATTGATCGCTTCTTTGCCTGAAGACGCCGTATCCGCGTCGATCTCAAACAATTCCAGCAATCCATGCGCAACTTTTATATTAAATTCATTGTCGTCCACCACTAGGATTTTTGCCTGCGGCGCGCAAATCGACAAGGCATGGACGTCTTCGTCATGCCTGACTTTCGACGGGTCCCCCTTAACCAGCGGGATTGTTATCGTAAAAACGGTGCCTTTGCCGTATTCGCTGTCAAGCCGGATATTGCCGCCCATCATCTCTATAAACGACTTGCTTATGACCAGGCCCAGGCCCGTACCAGCTATATATCTGTTTTTTTCCGATTTAGATTGCTCGAAGGCGTGGAACAGCCTGGGGATATCTTCCTTACGGATACCCATACCGGTATCCTTTATCTCAATGGCAATCGTCCGGTTTTCTTCGGACGCCGTTATTTTTAGCGTTACAGAGCCTTTTTCCGTAAATTTAACGGCGTTTCCGCATATATTGGTCAGCACCTGGCGCAGCCTTACATCGTCTCCATACAATGTTTCGGGAATAGTTCCCTCTATATCCAGCTTGAATTCAATCCCCTTTTTTTTCGCCACATAAGTAAACATTGACGCTTCATTGTTTATAAGCGCCCTGAAATCATAATGGGCAGGATTAAGCTCCATTTTTCCCGACTCAATTTTAGACATATCCAAAATATCGTTGATGATGGATAACAGCGAGTGCGCGGACATGTTTATGTCATTCAGGCAATCCATGTCATGATCGGAAATCTGGTTTGAACATAATAAAAGTTCAGTCATCCCGATGATCGCGTTCATGGGCGTTCTGATCTCGTGGCTCATGTTCGCCAAAAACGCGGATTTTGTTTTGCTTGCATGCTCGGCGATTTCCAGTTGGCGTTGTTTTTCCTGCGCCTCTTTCATAAACGATATATCCGTAAAATTCTCAAGCAGCGCCGGACGCCCGTTGTAGTGTATTTTTGATACGGATTTGATGACGGCTATCCTTTCGCCGCTTGCCTTGATAAATAAACGTTCGCTTCGATCCACCTCCTGATTCAAATCTAAAATCGGGCAACTTTCCGACGTGCAGAATACTTCATTGCATGTTTTCCCAAGCATTGTATCCACGCTGCTGCCATACATGCTTACAGCAGCCGGATTTACGACCAGCAACTCGCGTGTTTCAGCGTCGATAATGGCAATACCGCTTTCAACGCGCTCCCAGATCGTTTCCAATTGCTCCTGCGTCTGCTTTTTTTCCGTTATGTCCGCAAGCGCGCCAGCCACGCATATAGGGATGCCCGTAGCGCTGCGCAGAGTGGTGCCAAACGCCTGGAAATATCGGTAGTATCCGTTTTTCACCTTCATCCGGTACGTAATTTCATAAGGCGTATTGCCGGTATGGTCGGCAAGATGAGCCCTCAGAGCGCTTAAAGCTCTTTCTTTATCGTCGGGATGGAGGCGGTCGATCCAGCTTGACAGGACGTTTGGAAAATCGTTTTCATCGGTATATCCGAGCATATTGCGGAATTCCTGCGAACAGGAAAACCTGTTGCCGGGGCTTACGGGATCTTCGTCAAAAATATCCATATCCCATAGAGCCAGCTCAAGCGCGTCGCTGGTCAATTTATACTTCATCAGCCCGTATCCCACCGCGGCTTTATAGTTATGAAGCGCCACGCCCAGCAGTCGTTCCGCTTCGTCGAGCGATACTTTGTCGGAAATATTGCGGTGATCATAGGGGCTCTTGTCGCCGGTCCCGGCCAACTGCTCCAATTCGCCCGTTATGCCCGTGCTGCCGTTAGAAGGTTCAGACATCGCGTTAGCCTCGTTTATTCATATCCCGTTCGCTGGTATATCAGTCATTGAATAATCAATAAAAATCTAAAAACCTTTGCCATTTTACGAAATTCCGGCGTAAAATTCATTATTTATCCACAGGGAATGTAAATGAAAAAAAACGCGCTCATTAAGCTGTTATTTATACTGACTCATGTAACATATTTTGTTTTAGCCACGGACAGCGCGGCTTTTGCGCAGGAACGCAGGTATGAAGAAGAACAGGAGCGAACCGTCGATATTCCGAAAGTATCCCGGCCGCCGAAATTCGAAGATTTTATCACCGGAACGCCCAGGGAAGCGGAAGCTGTAATAACCGACTTTCGCCAGGTCAGCCCAACCGACGGCGCGCCAAGCACCCGGCCAACCACCACGTACCTTTCCTACGACGATAAAAATCTGTACGCGGCTTTTATCTGCAAGGACGACCCGTCGAAAATCCGGGCGACAATTACCCGCCGCAACACGATTTCCAGAGACGACCGGGTTACGCTTTCTCTCGACACGTTTCATGACCGCCGGCGCAGCTACTTCTTTTCATCGAACGCCTACGGAGTACAAGAGGACGGCATAAATACCGACGGTTCGAATGATAATAATTTCGACACTCTCTGGTATTCCGAAGCCCGTATTGTTGAAGACGGCTACGTGGTTTTAATGACAATTCCCTTCAAAAGCCTGCGCTTTCCAAATACGCCGGTCCAGACATGGGGCATTTTGCTGGCCCGGCCTATACGGACCAACGACGAATGGGTGAACTGGCCGTTTTTTACATGGCGGCTGTCGCCGAGTTACGCGGGGCAGTTCGGCGTTATGACCGGGATACGTGACATTTCACCCGGGCGCAACATGCAGTTCATTCCATACGTCGGATCTTCCCGCGCGAACTACTGGAACCCGCTTAAATCCGGATTGCAGCATGATACCGAAAACGACTTCCGCGGCGGCCTTGACGCTAAAATGGTGCTGCGCGATTCGCTTACGCTTGACATGACGCTGAATCCCGATTTCAGCCAGGTGGAATCCGATTCGCCGCAGGTTACGGTCAATCAGCGTTTCGAAGTTTTTTTTCCGGAAAAACGGCCTTTTTTTATGGAAAACGCCGACTATTTTAAGACGCCTGAAAATCTCTTCTTCTCGCGGCGCATGGCCGATCCGCAGTTTGGAGTGCGGCTGACCGGGAAACTGGGCAAGTGGGGCGTCGGGGCGCTGGCCGGAGACGACCGCGCGCCGGGAGAAACCGCGCCCGAAGACGCCGACTATTACGGCGACCGCGCCGCCGTCGGGGTATTCCGACTTTACCGCGAACTGGGGAGAGAATCACGCGTTGGCGGACTCGTCACCAGCCGGGATTTTGCGGGGAGTTCAAACCGCGTCTTTTCCCTGGATACGCGGCTGCAATTAACCCAGAACCTAACGCTGACCGGTCAGTGGATGGGAAGCCGGAGCCGCAAACTTGACGGCGACAAACAAAATGGAACGGCGGGATACCTGAGTCTCGAACAGTCAGGCCGCAGTTTCAACGCCGGCGCATATTACCGCGACCGGAGCGCCGGATTTGAAACCGATATGGGTTTTATCACGCGCGTAAACATACGCGAAACAGGGTGGAACACCGACTATACTTGGTATCGCGAAAAAGGAAAGGTTCTTGATTACGGGCCGTCTTTTTCCGGAAACGTCATCTATGACCACGACGGGACTTTGACGGACTGGACGGTAAGTCCGTCATTCAGCATTTCGTTTCCCAGGTACACCAGGCTGTCCTTTACCAGAAATGAAAGCTTTGAACACTTCAGGGGCGAAGATTTCCGCAAGCACGGCAATCGTGTTTCCGTATCTTCCCAATGGCAGAGATGGCTGCATTTTTCGTCATGGATGGAACATGGAAACCGCGTCAACTACTATCCGGCGGCGGGAGAACAGCCTTTTCTCGCCAAATCGCTGGATACTAATTTCACACTGAAATTTATCCCGATGCCTCAGTTCCAGATTGATGAAACCTATCTGTTCACGCGGCTTGCAGCCGACGGGCGCGGTACGGTTTTTAACAATCACATCTGGCGCACAAACGCCAACTATCAATTCACACGGGAATTTTCCCTGCGCGCGATTGTGGATTACAACGCCGTGTTGCCGAACGACACTCTGGTGAATCTGGAACGCCGCAAACGGCTGGGATTGGACATTCTTTTTACCTATCTGCTCCACCCCGGCACGGCTCTTCATGTCGGCTATACCGACAATTACGAAAATCTACGATATGATCCGGCTGTTTCGCCGCTTGTACAGCGAGGCTCTTTCCCGGATACTTCCGTCGGACGCCAGATATTCGCGAAGTTCAGCTATCTGCTGAGAATGTAAATCCAGATTACGGTTGCGAAAAATTTTTCCCGGTGATATAAATATCGCTCCCTTTGGAACAAAATAGCGGCTCTTCCGTATTTCCGTAACTTAACAGTTCAGGTGTTGAGCAAAATTTTTTAGGCCGCAGTGACGAATTTCAGACGTTATCGAGGATATAAGCCGATAAGAACGAATGGAACATGTTTCCGTGTTTTATACCCGGTGAGGCAATACTTATATGATTGAATTGGAACATGACGGAATTCTGGAAGAAGCCGATTATGACGTAATCGAGCTGGACGAGGATGATCTGGACGGATCGGATGCCTTTCCCCGTCTAACAAGAGAAAACTATGTAGACCGCGTTCGTTTTGACCGCGTACCTAACGAAAACCGGATCATCGGCAAGGAGGAATCGGCCGCTTCCGCCGACCCCCTGTATATTTACTATCGCAGCATGAGCAAGATCCCCCTGCTCACGCGCGAACAGGAAGTGTATCTGGCGCAGAAGATTGAAGCCGCGAAGCTCAATACATTGCGGCTTTTGTCGCTTACCACGATTAATTCCTTCAAAATCATGGAAATGGCCGATGGATTGCAACCGATGGAACCCAGATCGCAGCAGATTAGATTTGGCGCCGAGGAAAAACCGGAAGCGGAAAATGAAATCTCGCTGGATGAACGCACACGTATCCGCTTAAAGCAGATAGGAAAGGTCATCTCGAGGCTGGAGAAGCTTGAGATTAAATACCGTGACGCCAAAGGCAGTCTCAGCAAAGGTCGGTCCAGGAAAGAAACTGTCAATAAAAAAGAAGCCGTCAATAAAAAGGAACAGAACACCATACAGGTTCACCGGGACAAGATCTGCAAACTTCTCCAGGAAAATATAGAATTTTCGGAAAACCAGATTGCGATTCTTGTTGAAAGCGTCGAGTTGGTTCTGCATCGCATGGAAGAAGCTCAGGCGCATTGCAACAAGGTACTCTCCAGGCGCAAGGAAAGTTCGCCGAAAGAGATCAAGGCCGCCCGTGCGCGCCTTACCGAACTGGAAAACAAGTATCTGACCAATACGGACGAGTTGCGCAAGATCGTCGCGCTTATAAGCGAGAACAAAATCGAGATGCTGCATGCCAAAGATCAGTTTGTTCGTTCCAATCTGCGTCTGGTTTTGAGCATCGCCAAGAATTATTCCTATCCCGGGCTGGATTTGCTGGACCTGGTTCAGGAGGGAAACATCGGGTTGATGAAAGCTGTCGATAAGTTCAACTACCGATTGGGGCATAAATTCTCCACCTACGCGACATGGTGGATCCGCCAGAGCATCACGCGCGCGATTGCCGACCAGGGACGAACCATCCGTATTCCGGTTCACATGGTTGAGGCGATGAACCGCGTGCTCAAAGTAGCCAACGAACTGACCAAGCGGCTGGGACGCGATCCTTCGGTGCATGAACTGGCCAAAGAGCTCAAGACGCCGGTCGCGAAAGTAACACAGATACTCAAAGCCGCGCAGGAGCCGATTTCTCTTGAGGCCAGCATCGCGGACAACAGGGACGCCGTTCTTAACAAATTTATCGAGGACAAAAACGCGGTTTCGCCGGATGAAGACGTCATGAAGCACAACCTGCGTGAAGTAACAGACGCGGCATTGCAGTCTCTGTCCCCGCGCGAACAGGAAATCGTGCGAATGCGCTACGGTCTGAACGAAAAAGGGAAAGAATATACTCTACAGGAAGTTGGCGAGATTTTTCAGGTGACGCGCGAGCGTATCCGCCAGATTGAGGAAAAGGCGCTTTTGAAGCTCAAGAGCCCCTATCGTTCGAACAAGCTGCGCGAATTTGCCGATTTTATGAGCAAAAACTAAAGATTTTTTTGATTTAATTGACACGGGAGCGCCGGCGTCCCGCTTGTAAACGCCAGACATTGCTGGACGCCTTTAACCTCATTGTTTTCAACATCATGAAAACGCGGTCGTCCCCGTCGGCGTGTTATACCCGCGGATCACCTGCACGGGCGTAGCACGCTACACTCCTACGGCAAATTCGTTTATTTCACGCATATATTCGGGTATTGCGAGATGCTGCGGGCATTTTTCCACGCACTGACCGCATTGGGTGCAGCCGGACGCCTTTTCACGTTCGGTTAGCGTGCTGTAGC
>Ga0082212_10002972_pt1 | contig 24290 bp, 16 predicted proteins | sample TergutNt197P3_FD_71548 | JGI IMG/M metagenome (GOLD analysis project Ga0082212, IMG submission 71548) | Neocapritermes taracua P3 segment gut microbial communities from Petit-Saut dam, French Guiana - Nt197 P3 | ecosystem: Host-associated > Arthropoda: Insects > Digestive system > Gut ... | reverse complement strand
ACCTTGACTGTACTCTTTTATAGCTATTTTTCTTGACATATGTATTTGATTTTCAAGTGCAAAGATACATTTTTTTTAATATTAAAGATATAAATTATGTAAAAAAAGTTTTTGAACACCCCCCCTGTGGCAGGTGGCTCATTACTACCCCGAACTGCGCCTGCTACGGAGCACTGTGTTCACACGTTGCATCATATAACCCCGCGCTATGCACGGGGTTATCACTAATTAATCGCCTTTCGGCGATTTTCCGAAAATTAACCTAATAGTACCTATTTATCAAATTTTAAATAAAACCCTTAAAAATTAAACCCAAATAAAAAGTAAAAAAAAATTAAATTTATGAAAAAACTATCTTTATTTTTTGTAGCGATGTGCGTAATGCTTTCCGCTACGGTAGCACAAGTAAGTGTATGGGACGGAACTCATACTACATGGACAAACGGAGCAGGTACGGAAACCAATCCGTATCTTATTGAAAACGCCGCGCATTTGGCGCATTTAGCGTATTATGTAAACAACGGTACAGATGCCGTTGGCGATGTTGTTGGTAGTGATCAATATTGGAAACTAACTATAGACATTGACCTCAATAGCCTGCCGTGGACTCCGATAGGATTCTATTATTATTACGATTACTGCTATAAGTTTGGCGGAAATTTTGACGGAAACGGACATCCCATTGCAAATCTTGTTACTAATGACTTTTTATATTCAGGGCTATTTGGGTATATGAATGGCGGCAGCGTAAAGAATATAGGCATTGTGGGCAATAGCTCAATTACGGGTGGAATAAGTGGAATAATAGGATTTATTACCGGTACTGCTACCATTGATAATTGTTATAATACAGGTACTGTTTCTTCCTGTGAAAATGGTGATGTTGCGGGTGGAATAATTGGAGGTATTAATGGAAATGTTATCATTATTGATTGTTATAATACAGGTATTGTTTCTGCGAGTACTGCAGGGGGAATAGTTGGATATATTCCCATTAGTAATTCTCATATAACCATTAATAATTGTTATAACATAGGGGCTATTTCTTCTCTTTCTGATGCCACTTCTGGATATTTTTATTATACCGGTGGAATAGTTGGAAGTGTAGGAAGGGTGGATGAGTGTATTATTACTAATTGCTACAATACAGGAGATATTTCTTTTTTAGGTATTGGAGGTGGAATCCTTGGAGCTACATATGCGGATGAGTGTATTATTACTAATTGCTACAACACAGGAGATATTTCTACTTTTAATAATGCTAATGTTCGCGGAGGTGGAATTGCTGGATATGCGGATGGGGGTGTTATTACTAATTGCTACAATATAGGAAATATTTTTGTTGTTGATATGAGTACTACTTATAATAATTCTTCCGCCGGTGGAATAGTTGGATCTGTGGCGGAGTGTGTTATTACTAATTGCTATAATACAGGAGATATTCTTCTTATTTCTGCTTATAGTTGTTATGCTTGTGGAATTCTTGGATATCTATTTTCTTATTCGTGTACTATTACTAATTGCTACAACACCGGAAATGTTTCTTATTCATGGGGTGATGATTTTTATGGAGGCTACGGAATAACTCTTATATGGGGAGGGGATTATAATGTATCTAACAGTTATTACTTGGAAGGTTCGGCAGGAGATTCGGGTGGTGGAATTGTTCAAACTGCATCATTTATGAAATCTCAAGCGTTTGTAGATTTATTAAACAATGGACCGGAGCCCAATGCTGCCTACAAATTAGATGTTGATATTATTAATTATGGCTTTCCGCTTCTTAAATGGCAACTATCTTCGCCCATATCGCCAATTATTACCACAACATCATTGCCCAACGGCGTTATCGGTGCAACGTACAACGCACAATTGGAAGCCACCGGCACCGCACCTATTACGTGGTCTTTGACGAGCGGCAATCTGCCAACGGGATTGACACTATATGGAAGTGGTACAATATCAGGCACACCAACAGGAATCGGCACATTTAATTTTACCGTTCAAGCAAGCAACAGCGCAGGCAGCGACACAAAGGCATTGACAATTAAAATAGAAGATGGCGTAGGCATTGATGAATTACCAATTACGAATTACGAGTTACGAATTTATCCGAACCCAACCACGGGAGAATTAAGAATTGAGGTTGCGGGTCAAGCCCGCAATGACGTAGTAAATGTTGAAATTTTTGATGTTTTCGGCAGGCAGATGTCTCAAATCTCACGTCATTGCGGGCTTGACCCGCAACCCAAATCTCATATCTCAAATCAAATTGATATTTCGCACCTTCCCGCCGGGGTTTACTTTGTAAAAATTCGCACGGAAGCAGGGGAAGTGGTAAAGAAAGTGGTAAAAGAGTAGTTTTTTTCTCATTTTTCTGCAATTTTTGTAATAAATTTTGCATTTCTTAAACTTTTCTACTTCTTTTTCGATTTTTTTAACATTCTGATTTATAGAAAAATAATTTTCATAAACTGATAGTTGGAATTGAAAATAATTTATTTTCGCCGCAGCAAAAGCAATTAAGAATTAAGAATTAAAAATTAAGAGAATTAACCTTTTAATCCCTTAACCCTTTAACCTTTTACCTTTAACCCTTTAAACAAGAAATACAATGAAAAAACAAAAAGAACTTACCTGGGCAGAAATCAAAGCGATGTATGCCGAAACCGACCGAAGATTTAAAGAAACCGCAAGACAAATGAAAGAAACAGACCGGATCATCAATGAAAAATTCGATCGTTTAGACAAACTATTTGCCCAAACCAGAGAACAAATTGGTGGAATTTCAAGAAGTAACGGTGAATTTTGCGAAGAGTATTTTATCAACTGTTTTAAAGAAGACCCCACATTTATGGGGGAAAAATACGACCAGATTTTGGAATATGTGAGACCATACCCCAAAGCGGTGATTGACGATGAATACGATTTGATACTTCATAATGGAAACTCCGTTGTGCTTATTGAAATGAAGTATAAAGCGCGCTTGAACGATGTTGGGAAAATGTTTTCCAAATTGGAATCCTATCGTGCCAATTATCCAATGAATAAGAATTACAAAATATATCTGTGTTTGGCTTCGTTTCGTTTTTCTAAAAATATTAGAGAAAAAGCCGATGAAGAAGGAGTTGTGCTTATTCAACAAAAAGGCGATAAAAATGAGGTGATTAGCAAAAATATAAGAACTTGGTAGCCATATCTTTTATTTGCTTGCAGATTATTGAAAAAAAAATATTTTTGCGAAAATTTTTAAGGTAAAGATATATGAAAGCAGTGGTTTATAAAAAGTTATTAAAAAACGACTGCACCCTATTTTTGTTAAGATTAGGACTGGTATATTTTACCCTTTTTCTTACCCAAGTTGTTTTTTATCTTTACAATAGAGATCTTATCGGAAGCATTACCGTGAGGGAATTTTTTGTTTTACTGCGCGGCTCTTTTATTTTTGATAACATCGGAATTTTATACTTGAACGTCGTTTTTATAGTTATGTCGTTGCTCCCTTTTCGGTTTAGAGAACGAAAAGGGTATCAACGCGCCCTGTTTTGGATCTACATTATTCCTAATATTTTATGTATAGTGTTTCTGAATTTAAGCGATGCGGTTTATTTTCATTACGCCGACAAACGTTTTACTATTGATGAATTACATTTTATCCATAACACTAATAACAGCGCTATTATTTGGAAATCTGTAATTTCAAACTGGTGGCTCCTGTTGATCGGTATTTTATTGTCTGCCGGCTTATGGTTCGGTTATAAAAAAATCAAATATCATTCCACAGCCATAAAAAGCCATTGGGTTTACTATCCTGTAACTCTGATTATTTTGGCGGCTTTTACCGGTCTTTGGGTAGGGGGCGTGCGTGGCGGATTCTCTTGGGGTTTAAGACCTTATACGCTGAGTAATGCCGCCTTTTATGCCCAATCTCCTCAAAAAGCATATCTCATTCTGAGTAACCCCATGTGCATCTTTAAAACATTAGAAACAAAACCAATAGAAACGTTTGATTTTTTTACAGAGCAAGAATTGAAAGCCATTTATACTCCGGTACATCATATTACCACGCACACGGTGCCTTTTCAAAAAAAGAATGTGGTGTTGTTTATTTTAGAGAGTTTTAGTAAAGAACATTCTGCGCATTATTGTCCGCACTTATATCCTGATGGCGAAGGTTTTACTCTTTTTTTAGACAGCTTGATGCGCGAAGGGCTCTGTTTTTTCAATGCCTTTGCCAACGGTAAAAAATCTATTGATGCGTTGCCGGCAATTTTAGCCTCCATTCCTTCTTATAAAAAGCCTTTTGTTTTAATGCCGGTCTCTTTGGGAAAAATGGAAGCGCTACCTGCCATTTTATCCAACATCGGCTATGAAACGTATTTCTTTTGCGGGGCAGAAAAAAACTCTATGGGCTACGAATCTTTTGCCACGCTTTCAGGCATTAAGAACATGATTTCAAGGGAAGATTATTCCAAAAAATGTGAAGTGAGCAAACGCACGATAGAACCTTTCTGGGGTGTTTTTGATATGCCTTTTCTGCAATTTATGGCAACAGAAATGAACCGGTTTCAAACTCCCTTTTTCGCTTCGGTTTTTAATCTAACCTCGCACCATCCTTTTGTAATTCCGGAAGATTATGAAGACAAACTCCCGAAAGGGTTTACCAAAATTCATTCCTGTGTGGCATATACCGATCTGGCAATTCGATATTTCTTCGAGGCTATTAAAAACGAGCCCTGGTTTCATAATACCGTTTTTGTATTTGTTGCCGACCACGTTTCTTCGGAAGTATATGGCGAAGAAACACGCACAGCCAAAGGAAACAATGCTATTTTTTATTTTATGTACACCCCCGACCAAAGTGTAAAAGGACAACATGATGAAGTAACCCAGCAAATTGATGTAATGCCTACATTGTTAGGCTTATTAGGATACGATAAACCCTATTTTGCTTTTGGAAGAGACTTTTTTAACGAACCGGATGCGCTGCCTTTTGCCACGAATGTTGTTGGACAAACTTTTCAAGGAATTAGCGATTCTTTGCTCATCTATTTTGATGGAATTGAAGCGCCTGCCATGTATCGTTTTGAAGATTGTAAACTAATAAACAATATTGCCCATCCGGCGGACACCCTTCAGCGTAAAGTGTTTGATTATTTCAAGGCTTTGTTACAAACCTATTATGATTGCTTGAATAAAAAGGAGTTTGTGTCTTCTCAATTTTAAACTCCACTTGAAGTGTTATTCAAATATGTGTCTGTTTATTTGTATTCATTTTTTTATTCTAAATTAATCACTTCTTTAAATTTACTGATTTTACTTTTAGTGTGAAAAAATATAAGTCCTGCATATACACGAGGTCCTATTGGGAAATCGGAGTGTTTTCGAATAAGATTAACGATACAGTCCACTTTGACTATCAGGTTAATTCTACTGCTCATCATATATTCCATTCCAACAAAAGGGTCTATTAGCATCATTGCATATTTGTTATATAGGGCATTTTCTCCCATTAAATTAGCCGAAGCGATATTTGTTATAGTAACATTTTTCACACTGCCGCCGCCAATTGTTCCGCCGCAAAAAACAGTGAATTTATTTATTTTCCATTGACAATCCATTAAAAATCCACCCCAACCTAACGACAGAAAACTGTTATTTTTTCCATATTGTAAATTTGAGCTGTAGCCTTCGCCGCCAATGCGTAGATATTTTCCAAAATGTAATCGTAATACTCCGCCTATTCCAAAAGGAACTCCCTGTATCTTAATTGGTCTTTGAACATTATTTATATTGAGTTCTCCACCAAAAAGATAGCCTGTATGAAACATCATTCCACCGGAATATCCCTGAAATTTCATTTTATTATTATCCAAATCCTGAGTAAATACCGGTAAACAAACAATAATAAGACCACATAAAAGAACTGTTTTTTTAAGAATCTTCATTTTCAATTAATTTAATAACACTTATCTATTATTATATGTTTCAAGATTGGATTAAAAATAAATGCCGATATTAAAATTAGCAGCAAAAGTATAGGAAATTTTAAATTCCAAAAGCAGTAGCGCGGTATGCGGACAGAAATTTCCTATTTTTGCTCTACCATTTTATACATACATCATCTGTAATAATACGCACAATATAAGAGAATTATGAATAAACGCTACTGGAACGAATATCAAAAAGAGATTGCGAATGATCATTTTTTTTATGGAAGAAGTTGTATTCGGCAAACTTTTTTTCCGGGTTCAGAAACTGTTTTCTTGAAAATTATGCAAGATGTGTTGCATAAAGATATCCTTGATAATGCTGATTCACACACTTGTACAGGTATTGGATACCACAGCGATATCGTTCCTTTAGAAACCACAATGACTGTGATTGCCAGATTGTTTGCCTTAATGACCGAGCAAGGTTACGAAAACTATGCGGCTTCTTGTATTACTTCGTTTGGGCTTTATAATGAGATCATTGAAATGTGGAAACACCATCCGGATTTGTTGAAAAAAACTCGTGAAATTTTAATGAAAACTACCGGCAGGGAGTTTCAAATTCCTAAAAATGTGGTGCATCCTTCCGATATTATCTATAAATTTCGAATGGAATTGAAAGAAAAGATGAAATACCGGTTGATAAATCGTTTTACCGGAAAACCTTTGCACGTGGTAGAACACATTGGTTGCCACTATGCAAAAATGTTTCCTGAAACCGGCGTGGGGAAAGCCGAATTTCCATACGTCTTAGCAGGTATGATTGAAGCGTGGGGTGGCGAAGTGGTGGATTATCCGGAACGCCGCCACTGCTGCGGGTTTGGTTTTAGACACTACTTGGTGCAAGCCAATCGCGGCTACTCTATCGCCAACTCCAAGAAAAAATTTGAATCAATGGAACCTTACGAACCCGATTTTATTGCATGTAACTGCCCGGGTTGCTCTATATTTTTAGACAAATGGCAATATACTATCGCCGAGTTGGAGCACAAAACTTACGACAAAGAGGGGTACGGTATTCCGGTGCTTACTTACGAAGAGATGGCAGGTATGTTGCTGGGGTACAATCCATGGGAGATGGGTATGCAACTGCATCAGGTGCAAGTGGACAGACTCTTGAATAAAATTGGAATTCCTTTTGATAAAGATGATAAATATCGCGGCGTAAACGGCAAAATTTTGCCCATGCCCAATAAACCGAAGGTGTTAATGGTTTAGTACAAAAGCCCAACTTTTATACCTGCAAAATGGAAAAGTTGATTCTTGGTTTCTGCTAATAGTAAACCGTCTCTATATTGAATAGCAGATTGCTGCATTTTATAATAAGCTGAAAATAAGAGTGACAATTTCTCGGAAAATTTAACATTGATTCCTATTCCCGCTTGAAAATAGATACCGGCTTTGGTTCCATAAAAAATATTTTCTTCCATTTTTTTCGCCATCTGCCATTTGAATGCATAACCAATATTGGCAAACAAAAAAGGCGCCGATTTTTTATCCATAAATTTTACCGTAGCATTAGCAAAAATGGGGATAAATGTAGATAGTTTTTTTTCAGTAATCCAAAAATCAAGCCCGGCACCCACACCGGTATAAAAAATATTGCTAAACTGGTAAGCAACGAGTTGTTGAAAATCAACAGAATAACTGTTACCCTTTAAAGTGTCTTGCTCTACATAGTTTTTGCCTATCCCAAACGCAGCAGAGAGAGAAGATTGATATACAAAATGGGGGGCATCGTGCGGCGATTTGTTGTATTGTGCAAAACTTGGAAAGAAAAGCAGAAAACAGAAAACAGAAAACAGAAAGCGCAAAAGTGTAATTTGTAACTTGTAACTTGTAACTTGTAACTTGTAACTCATAATTTCAAATTTTATATTATGCTATCAAGCAATTCTTCTGCTGCCTTAAACGCTGCTTCGCCTGTTTTGTTGCCTGTCATCATTTTTGCTATTTCAGAAACTCGCTCCGTTCCTTCAATCAATTTAATTTTAGTAACTGCTTTTTTGCCTTCAACATCCTTATAAACAAAATAATGGCAGTTTGCTTGTGCGGCAATTTGCGGCAGGTGTGTAATGGTTAACAATTGGCGCTGCAACGAAACACTGTGCATCACTTCTGCCACTTTGCTTGCCATGGCGCCGGACACACCGGTGTCAATTTCATCAAAAATGACTGTTGGCATAAAAGCAGCAGCAGAAATGATTGACTTAATGGCTAACATAATGCGGGACAACTCGCCACCGGAAGCGTTTTTTTCAACCGGCGCTAACGGCATCCCTTTGTTTGCAGAAAACTGAAAAACCACTGTATCCGTTCCTGTGGGAGTAAATAAAGACTGCGTATTGATTTCTACTTTAAACGCCGCATCAGGCATACCCAACAACGATAGTTTTTTTTCAATCTCTTTTTCAAATAATAATGCTGATGTTTTTCTTTTTTCAGACAAATTTTTTGCTAATAATAAGGTTTTTTCTGCTAAAATATCATACTCCTTTTGCAAGGTTTCAATTTTCGTTTCCAAATTATCATATTGAAGCAATTTTTCATCAATATTTTGTATTTTTTGCAACAATTCGTCAATATTTTTTGCATAATGTTTTTGTTGAAGCCGATATATCGTATCCAATCTGTTTTCGCAATAACCCAACTCTTCGGGGTTCACTTCTACCGTTTCTTCCTTAGTCGCCAATTCAAATACAATCTCTTTTAAATCAACTAAAATAGCATTTAATCGGGTTTCAAAATCGTTGATTTTTTCATCAAAATGGGCAATCGAATGACAAGCATTTTTTGCTTCATTAATTTGTTGAATAGCGTTATTTTCCTGTTCCGATAAGATTTGCAAAGAATTAAACAACTGCATTTTAATCTCTTCTACATTTTTCAGAAAAGCAATCTTTTGTTCCCATTCTTCCTGTTCTCCCGAAAACAATTTGGCATCGTGTAACTCTTGGCTTTGATAAGTTAAAAACTCTTGTTCCAAACGTTCCTTTACTGCTTTTTCTTTAGATTCAGCGAGTTCTTTTTCAATTTTTTTATATTGATAATAAACTTGTTGATATGAATATACAGACTCCCGTAGTAGCGCAAAATCATCAACGGTTTGCAAACGAAAATCGGGTTTATTTAATAATAGATGGTGATGTTGAGAATGAATATCCACCAATTTTTCGGCAAGTTCTTTTAAGATATTCAGTGTAACGGGGGTATCATTGATAAAAGCCCGAGATCCGTTTTCTGAAATCTCTCGTCTTAAAATGGTAAATTTATGATAATCAATATCATTTGTCTTAAAAAAATCTTCAAGATTTAGATGTTGTACATCAAATTCACCTTCTACAATACACTTTTTTGAAGTGTTATAAAGGACAGAGGAATCGGCACGGGCGCCCAAAATGAGTGAAAGCGCGCCCACAAGAATAGATTTTCCTGCACCTGTTTCTCCGGTTATGGCAGTAAAACCCGTATCAAGAGACAAATCCAATATATCAATAAGGGCATAATTCTCAATATGCAGGGTGCGTAGCATATTATTTTTGTTGATTTATTGCGTCGTATTTTGTTGAATTGGCAGGATCAATTTGCTTCATGATTTGAATAACCTGTTGTTTTTCAGTAGGCGACCCTTCTTTAAAAATTTCAATAATCTCTTGCTGTTTGGTTTGAACAAAAATAGTCATCGCATACAACGCTGTTCTTTGACGGTTAACTTGTTGTAATAACTTCAGCGCTTCTAAAATGGCTGCCCGACCAACATCCGGGGTTTCTGCCATCAAATCCAATCCTAATCTGTGATATTGGTACAGAAAATCATGAAATTGGCTGTATAAATTGTTGGAAAAGTTTTCCATAAGCCAATAACGGTTACTTTGTCCCGACTCCCCGATTCCAAAAGATTTCCATCCGGGTTCTGCCACCGATTGATTAAGACTCACAATATCATTGCATTTTGCAAAATAAGGCGTTCCCCCATTCAATGAAAAAGTATCAAAATAAACCGATAAGAAAAAATTCAAATAGAAAGCCACCAAAGAGGTTAATTGAGACAGGTTACTTCCTTCGCTATATTCTAATGGGTCACCATCCACATAATTAAATTTCACACTTTTATCTTGAAAATTCAACACAGGGGTTTTATAGCTTGATTTAAACACCGGGCGTTGCATTTGCACGGTTAAGCTGGCTGTATATACATCACCCGATTGATTATCCAAATTAATTAATATAGAACACTCAATGCGTTCATCCATCTTTAATGTATATTGACACCACTTTCTGTCATTCACAAACTTGTACAACTCTTGTTGAAGTTGATTAAATTTTTCGTAGTTAGTACCTGATATTTTTTGAGAATTGATGGAAAGTGAACATCGAAAATCTTGTGCACAAATAGATAGCACAGTAGCAATGAATAATAGGGAAAGGATAATTTTTTTCATTATAATATATTATTTTACAAAACGTGTTACGCTGTTTTTTATTTTATAATGATAAAACAAACCGCGAAAAACGTATGCTTGCCGAACAAGACGCCTGCGCAAAAAAAAGAGAAAGGATTTTGCTACCATTCCTTTCTCCTTTTTAATTTTTTAGCCTTTGTACTACTTATTCAGCAGCCGGTTCTTCAGTTACAACTTCTTCTACTGCTGTTTCTTCCGGAGCGGTTTCGTCAGCCACCACTTCTTCAGTAACGGTTTCAACTACTTGTTCTGCTGCAACTTCAGTAGTAACATCTTGTTCTACTGCTTCTTCAGCGGCTTCGGCTTCGGCTTTAGCTTCTTTTGCTGCTTCTACGGCATATTTAGCGGCTACTTTTTTAGCAATAGCTTCGCGAATTTTGTTTTCGGCTTCTAAGCGTTTTTTGCCTTCGTTACGTTTTTGGTCTGCTGCTTCGCGTTTTACATTGCTAACTTTCGATTCTTTTTCCTGTTTCCAGTCTGCAAATTTCTTTTCGGCTTCGAGTTCGCTCATAGCGCCTTTGGCGATGCCGCCGCGCAAATGTTTCATTAAATACACACCTTCGTGTTTCAGAATCGAACGAACGGTATCGGAAGGCGATGCGCCGGTTTCTACCCAATACAATGCCCGATCGAAATCAATGTTAATAGTTGCAGGATGGGTCAATGGGTTGTAGGCGCCGATTTTTTCGATAAAACGTCCGTCTCGTGGTGCACGACCATCCGCAATTACAATGTGGTAAAAAGGTTGATTCTTTTTGCCATGTCTTTGTAATCTGATTCTTGTTGCCATAATAATTAATTTTTGGTTTATTTTTTTAGGGGCGCGAAAATATAATTTTTTTGGAATAAAAGGATATTAAAAAAACTTAACCAAAAACTTAACCCAAAAAAGAATTAGGGCTAAATCTTTTTTTTTAGTGCTGGAAAAATTTTCAACTAATAAACCTCATTTTTTACCTAATTTCCAAAAAACAAAACAACCTCAGTAGCGTAATGATGTGTCCCTTGCAAACTCCAACCTCATTTACCTCATTTATAATACATCATCATTTTTTTTACGAATTGTTTGTTGGTAATATTTGAGAAATCGTTCATATTCTTCATCTATTTGGGGAGATCGCGGGAGATCGCGACACAAGGATATGAACGTGTTCAGGATTGGCGTAAATGAGGTAAATGAGGTTGGAGTTTGCAAGGGACACATCATTACGCTACTGAGGTTGTTTTGTTTTTTGGAAATTAGGTAAAAAATGAGGTTTTCTGTTATAAAATTGGAAAAACATTCGTATTGTTAATTTTTTTTCCAGCACTAGAAAATAAGAATTAGCCAGAATTAGCCCATCCTACTTGGTTCTCTCTTTTATTTTATATAAAAAAATATCTTTGCAAACTTCATTTATTTAAAAGGCATTATGAAAAAAATACTATTTTTTATTTTAACAACCATTTCTTTTTCTCTTTTCTCTCAAACACTTACGTTAGAAGATATCTATATTAAAGGTACGCTGCGCAGCGAAGGAGTTTCCGGATTTCAACCTATGCCCACAAGCGATTGTTATACTGTTACTACAAAAAACAGTATTGATAAACATAATTTCGCAACCGGAGAATTTGTTGCCACCATTGTATCCGATAAAATGCTAACATCTTTATCACAAGATAGTTTAACGATTTCAAAAATAAATTCTTATTCGTTTTCTAAAAATGAAAGCAAGATGTTATGGGCAACAGATATTGAAAATATTTATCGGAGAACATCGAAAGGACTTTATTTTGTGTATGATATCAAAGAAAAAACCTTAGCGCCTGTGAGCGATAAATCTCAAGGTAAAATAAGTTTTGCTACTTTTTCGAATGATGGTGAAAAAGTGGCATTTGTACGCAATCTCAATCTGTTTTATGTGGAATTGAAAACAGGGAAAGAGGTGCAAATTACTTTCGATGGTAAGGAAAATCAAATCTTGAACGGGCTGCCCGACTGGGTGTATGAAGAGGAGTTGGGCGTGGAAAAAACGTTTACATGGTCGCCGGATGGAAAATATTTAGCCTATATGCGCTTTGACGAAAGTAATGTAAAAGAATTTTCTATGACCATGTGGGGCAACTTGTACCCCGAAGAATATAAATACAAGTACCCCAAAGCTGGTGAAGAGAACGCTATCGTTGAAATATATATGTTTAATACTGAGAATAATAAAAATGAAAAAATAGATATTGAAACTGCCGAAGAATTTTATTATCCGCGTTTGTATTGGCTACCCAATGCCACAGATTTAATGGTATTGCAACTCAACAGATTACAAAATAAATTAGAATTTGTTAAATATAATGTGCTGAATCATAATTATGCTGTAGTATTTACGGATACGAATCCCTATTGGTTGAATGTTACCAATCATTATCATTTTATTTCCAATAATGCCATGATTTTAACTTCGGAACGCAATGGCTTTAATCATATTTATTGGATTGATTTTAATGGAGATATAAAACAATTAACCTCCGGAGACTGGGAGGTGGCTTCTATAGAATTTGTGAATCAAAAGACAAAGCAAATCTATTATTTATCAAATGAAGCAGACCTATTGGGGCGTGATTTGTATGTGATTGATTTTACTGGAAAGAAGAAAACGCGACTTTCTAAAGGCAATGGGTGGAATTTGGCGGCATTTAGCGCCACCGGTAATTATTACCGCAATACCTGTTCTAATGTTACGCAGCCGCAATGCTATACTATTAACGATAACAAAGGTAACGAACTGAGGGTGTTACAGGAGAATATCAAGCTGAAAGAAAAAATGCAAGAATATCACTGTGTATCCAAAGAGTTTTTTCAATTTACTACTGATGAGGGAATTACAATGGATGGTTGGATGCTAAAGCCTGCCGATTTTGACCCCGAAAAAGAGTATCCGGTGTTGGTTTATACTTATGGGGGTCCCGGTGCGGTTGATGTGAGTAGAAATTTCAATGTAGAAGCATGGTATCAATATCTTACTCAAAACGGGTATATTGTTGCCTGTGCCGATGGGCGCGGCTCCGGCGGCAAGGGCGATGCCTTCAAAAAAGTGATATACCAACAAATGGGAAAATATGAAAGCGATGACCAAATAGCATTTGCAAAATATTTAAAAACATTGTCTTATGTTAATCCCAACCGAATTGGCATTTGGGGCTGGAGTTTCGGTGGCTACCTCGCTGCGCTCTCGCTCTTTAAAGGCGAAGGCGCTTTTGCGATGGCTATCGCTGTGGCGCCCGTTACCGATTGGCGTTACTACGACAATATTTACACCGAACGCTTTATGCGTACCCCACAAGAAAACCCTACCGGTTACACCGAAAACTCGCCGATTTTTTGGGCGGATAAACTGCAAGGAAAATTCTTGATGATTCACGGAACGGCAGACGATAACGTGCACTTTCAAAATGCCATAGATTTAGCAACGGCATTAAACAACGCCGACAAACAGTACGAAATGTTTTTCTACCCCAACAAAAACCACAACATCTCCGGCGGAAACACCAGATTGCACCTATATACCATGATGACAGAGTTTATTTTGAAGAATTTGTAGTTACAATCTACGGGATTCCTTAAGATTCTAACTTTTTTCTTAACCATTTTTTAGATATTCGGTTAAATTAATGAAAAAATAGCCCCTCAAAAAAAATCTAACCGAAAGAACTATGGGCGATTTTGTCTGAAAAAATATAATTTCGCGCAGTTTTTAGGTCTTATAAATGAACACTCTTAAAGAGATACTCAAACAGTATTTTCATTTCCTTATTTTTTTGATATTGACTGTTTTTGCATTTATTTTAATCTATCAAAATAGTAGTTACCAACATTTTGTTATTTCAAAGTCAATGCTAAAAATTACGGGTCCGATACAACAATTTGCCAATACATTTTATAAACAATTTCATTACCACAGTGAAAATGCGTATTTGATGCAACAAAATATGGAGTTTTTGAGAGAAAAAGAAAATATGTTTATTTTTTCGGAAGATACGGTGAATTCCGTTTTTTCAGGCGAAGGTAAAAATAAACACAGAATGTACGAGTTATCTACTTCTCATGTGGTTTTTAATACGATTAACAAAACGCATAATTATATCATTATTGATAAAGGGCGTAAAGATGGGATTGTACCGGATATGGCGGTGCTTTCTCCTAATGGCGTGGCGGGGGTGGTAAGCAATGTCTCCGATAATTTCAGTACGGTAATCTCAATATTGAACCCCAATTTTCAAATTAGCGCAAAAATTATTCCTATTAACCAAATTGGAACGGTGGTTTGGTTGGATAATGATCCCACTATCGCTCAAGTGATTGCTATTCCTCAACATTTGATGGTGGCTGTGGGCGATTCTGTAGTAACCAGCGGCTATTCCGATGTTTTCCCAAGAGATTTATTAATTGGAACTGTAATCGAAAAATATGATAATCCCAACAATACTTTTTTAACCATTAAAATTCGGTTGGCTACAGATTTTAGAAACCTGTACAGCCTGTATCTTATTTCAAATCTATTTAAACCGGAGTTAGATTCTTTAAAATCAAAATTTAAAAATGAATAAATTTATAAACAACCTTTCTCGTTTTTTTATTTTGGTATTGTTGCAAGTGTTTGTTTTCAACTATGTGCAATGGTTCGAATTTCTAAATCCATTCATCTATCTGTTGTTCCTCATTCTGCTTCCCTTAGAAATTCCAAAATCTTTTCAATATATTATTGCATTTGTTACCGGATTTGTGGTGGATGCTTTTTTTAATACTTATGGCATACATGCCTTTGCCTGTGTTTTACTGATGTTTCTTCGCCCCAATTTTATACTTATTTTAAATGGATTCAAACCGTTAGAACCCGGCGTAAAACCTGTTCCCGGAATCAAAAATTTTAATTGGATTTTAGTATATACGCTCTTTTTAGTGTTTGTGCATCAAATGACCGTAACCTTTTTGGAAATCTTTCAATGGGCGCAGTGGTGGCGAATTATCTGGACTTCGGCAGTAAATACGTGCTTTACAACATTTATTATACTATGTATTGAATATATTTTCTATTCGGAGAAAAAATCTCTGTGAATCTTTGCGATCTTGGCGCCTCTGTGCTAAAATATTCAACACAAAAAATCACAGAAAATTAAATAACAAAATTATAGTTTATTACGTTAAAAATCTTAAAATAAATGCTTATGAAACCAAAAATGGTCATTGGAAACTGGAAAATGAACAAGTCGTTTGAAGAAGCAGACGATTTAATTATTGCTATCGGCGAACAACTTGCCGGATTAAAGTTGGAAACAGGCGTGGTGCTTTGCCCTCCGTTTCTTTATTTGGAATTAGCCACAGATCAGGCGCAGGAAGCCGATTTTACTATTGGCGCTCAAAATTGCAGCGAGTATAAAAACGGCGCGGTTACCGGCGAAATATCAGCAGAAATGTTGGCACAGCTCGGCGTAGAATTTTGTATTGTGGGACACTCGGAAAGACGAAAATTCTTCAATGAATCGAATCAAACGATTGCCAAAAAAGTGGATATTTTGTTAGAAAGACAATTAGTACCGGTGGTGTGCTGCGGCGAAGTTATTGAAGAAAGAAAAGCAAACCAACACTTTACAGTAGTTGAAAAACAGATTACGGAATCATTATTTCACCTCTCTAAAACAGACTTTGAAAGTATTGTGATTGCCTACGAACCGGTGTGGGCAATTGGCACCGGCGAAACCGCCACCCCCGAACAAGCCGAAGAGATGCACGCGTTTATTCGCCAACTGGTAGAGAAAAAGTATGGCACCGAAATCGCTTATGCCACTTACATTTTGTATGGCGGCAGTTGCAATGCGCAAAATGCGCTGGAACTTTTCTCGCAACCCAATGTGGACGGCGGACTGATTGGCGGCGCCTCCTTAAAAGCCAACGATTTTGTTGCCATCATTGAGGCTGCGGAAACGGTAATAAAAGAAAATTAATTAGTATCTAATACTGTAATTTTTAACAACATCCCGTCTATTTGCTCTTGTTCCACTACCCATTACGGATAAACTACCCCTACCGTTTTTCTAATCGTTTTCCGTTTGGTATTCAAATTCCAATATTCCATTGTAACAATATATAAATCGGGAGGGACACGATAGTTTTTCTCCGTAACACCGTCCCAAAGAAACACCTCGTTTTGCGCACAAATTTGATTGTTGGCAATGGTTTTGATTAAATTACCGTTTCTGTCAAATATCGTAATCGTTACTCTATTCTCGCTTTCTTCAAAATGGCAATGCATCTCCACATAATCAGCAAAGCCGGTTTGGTTCGGCGAAAAAACTTCAGGTACAATTTTGAGGACATCTTCATACGCACGATGGTCGGAAAATTGTGAATTTTGATAGCCGGGCGTGGCAAAACCGGAACTTTCTGCCGCCGACTTCCAATTGTTTGCATTTTGCGTTTCTCTTTCAAAACATACGCGCTCTAAGGAAACCCCGGAAACAGAAGTCAATAAAGGATAGTGCATATTTTCATTGTATTGAAATCTATCAATCGTGTTGTAGTATTTGTCGCTTAAAAAAATTACTCCGGAACTATTGGCGTATGAAGGCATGGAATCGCATTGAATCAGGCGATGAGGATACGGAACATCGTATTGTTCTTCGGTAATGGCTTTATGCCTGCATAACACAGCATACTCATTAGGAAACAATAAGAAACCGCTACTCACCGCAGTTACGGATTTATCGGGAAGGTCTGCGCCTCCGGAACCAATACGCAATGCCGCAAGGTCTATTACCTTTTGCGACCGGTTGTACAGTTCTACAAACTCTGCCCGAGTACTGTTTTTTGCATTGAAAAGCACTTCATTAATCACTACATCAAAAGGTTGCGGAACACTTGGAAGAGCAAACCGATAAGACTTGTGAGCATCTATCGGATTAAGCACACAATCCCATATTGTATCTTTTATTGTAAGTGTGTAAAGTACATTCGGTTGCATCGGATTTTGCAGATGCAACTGTATCATATTGTTATTCGGAGGCGCTTCACTTACCGAAGCAATTTTTATATTTCTATCAATTTCAAATAATTGTAATGCTTTTAGCGTATCAAACCTCACAGTTTCCGTAAAAAACACCCGCAAAGTGGTAGCATCTGATACGGTAACTTTTTCAACTTTGGGGGGAACATAATCGGGATTAAATCCATAAATGGAGTTTTGTTTTCCGGGCGTTCCCCCTTGTTCCGAAATGGAAGAATCCCAATTTTCCTCCCCTGTACATGGGTTGCGCGGGTCAATCATCTCTAACGACCAACCGCCGTCTGATTTCTGTTTGTTACGATGCCATGTATTTGAAAACTTTATTTCATGAATTACTTCGTCCAACTCATTGAACAGTACAATTTGAACGCCCGCAATAGCAATGCCCAAAGAGGAAACGCGATACATATTTGTTTCTGTTTCATCATCATAGCCTGCACAGGAATTGGCAATGAGAAAAACATACCCGTTAGGTGGAATATGTATCTCCGGCAAATTTTTAGTGGAGTTATTAATTCTTAATTTCCAATTTTTTAAAACCACCGCATCGGGAACTCCAAAATTGTGAAGTTCAATATATTCGCAATCCGGCAATCCTATTACAGGATGTGGGTTTGACATAATTTCAGTAACAAGAATATCGTTTCTCCGAATTTTTGCAAAACGAAACTTCCCTTCAAATTTTTCCATTTTATTTCCTGTAATATCATACACATTTTCAATCTGAATACTTTGTTCTACTCTGTCTTCCAATGTTTCTTTACATCTAATTTCAATTAATGAAAAATTATGATCTACAAAATTACATTCTACAGGCTTAATATTATTATTTATTACGTAATTTGAAGACAGCAGAGCGGTTTCGGGGGCTACATTTTTCGAGAATTTAATATGTAATGTTTTGCCGTCTTGTTGCGGATGCACTGAGAGTACTTTGGGTTTTACAGTATCCACAATGGGAGGTCCGTAATAGAAATCATCAAAAAAGAAATTTTTACTATTCGACATTGTGTATTTGCAGTAAACGCCCAGTGCAGCATGTTCAAACTGTTCGATACTTACTCCGGTGGCATCGCTTTCGTACATCCCGTTCAAATTCTCATCTACCAAAATTTCCCAATGATTGGGCTCTGTGTATCTTATTTTGACATAAATAGCAAATTTATTGGCTATTCTTGTATCTTTTCCCCGACATATTTTGGTGTGGGTCATTCCATTTTGCTCATACAGTTCGATAGCATCCTGCGCTTGATTTTCACCAAAATGCAGATAATATCCCTGCAAAAACATGGAGGTTAAGTCTGTGGTATTGCAAGAAAGATAGACACGGGAAAAATTGTTGTTGGAAGGCGAAAAATTGAGCCGGATATAAAAAATCCATTCCCAAACATCGTTAAATGGTGGCGCGGGTAGCGACAAATAGGCTGTTCCGGCTTCAGTATCGTTGAGTTGCAATTGGTGGTTACTATTCACTGTAAACAGTTCCCTATCCCCAACCCAGTGAGGAAAATCCGGTTCTAAAAAATGTTCATGAATTTGAGAAAAGGAGAGCAAAAACGCCGTAGAAAGGCTTAAAAAAACAACAAACTTCTTCATAATGAGTAAGGTATTAGGATGATTAGTGTAATGAGTTTAACGCCGCAAATATACACATTGAAGAGGCGTTTGTCAAGGGGGAAAGTGATTTTTTTGAAAAAAACAACAAAAAACACTTGCTATTTGAAAAAATGTATTTTTGCACGCTAATTATCTATAAAAAGTAACAATATATTTCAACAAAAAATTTAAACCAAATAATTAATTATTAACCAAATTTATTCATTATGAAAAAAATTATCTTTTTACTTGCTATTATCTTTATGGCAAGTTTTAGTTTTTTGAGCGCACAAAACATGCCTCAAAAAAATGTTGCCGGTACAAAAGTGGTAACTCAACCAACAATAGTGCCGGCTACACTAACGGCATTCGCAGCAAATACTAATCCTGCAAAGGGAAATGGTAAAGATGTGGTTTTCTCTGAAAACTTTAACACAACACCATCCGAAGGTATTCCTGCCGGTTGGGTACAGGAACACGTTGGTAGCGGTTCACCATGGATTGCAGTGGACGCCTTGTACGCTGGTACCGTTGTTACGACTTCACCCGATGGTACTATGTTTATGACAAATTTATGGAATGGAGCAGGTCCTCGCAATGCGTGGTTGATTTCGTCAGGCTTTACACTTACAGCAGGCGAAACTTATGAAGTTAGTTTTTATTTGAGACTTGCCATGTTCACCGGTGAAGTTGACAAATTCAGAGTGAACATAGGACAAACTCAAACAGCCGCCGGTATGTTAAGCGGCGACAATATTTATGAAAATACTACTACGCCCATTGCAAATTGGACTATGATGACTTTCACCTATACCCCAACTGCATCAGGCACTTTCTATCTCGGTTTTCACGCATTCAGTGATGCCAACATGGGTAATGACATTGACATAGAAGACGTGTTGATAACAGGAGGTGGTGGTCCCGACCCAGGCGATTGCGACCCCGCTACTAACTTCGCCGCCGAATATATTGACAACTGTAAAGCTAAATTAACATGGAACGAACCCGCTAAAAACGGCAAAGATGACCAATGGCTTACCTACTGTGTGGGCGATTTTGCTGGCGGCGTAGGACTTGGTGGTCCCGCAGATTTAACGTTTGCACAACGCTGGAGCCCGGCAGATTTAGCAAACTTGGGAATTACAGCCGGCAACCAAGTAACTAAAATGAAGTTCTTCTTTAGCGAAGGACCCTATAACGGACAAACCGGACAAACCTACATTGAAGCAGCAGTTTACGAATTTAAAATTTGGCAAGGCACTTCTTCTACTTCGGCAGGAACACTGTTATACACCAGCCCCGCAATGACATGGCCAGGTACAGGTCTTATTCACTACGAGTGGAACGAAATTACGTTAACTAACCCGATTACAATAGACCCATCTTTAGAATTATGGCTTGGGGTTCATGCAAATATGACAGCAGGAGCAGGTCCTCCCTGCCCGTATGGTACCGGTGGTTTTGTTACAGGCGTTAATAAGTTATTATATAACGGTAACTGGTCTAATATAGAAGCTTTGATAACCGGTTTTAGTTCCGGTAATTGGGCAATACAAGGCTTTGTGGAAGGTATGGCCATGCCGGTATTTAACTACTACAATGTTTATAGAGACGATGCCGTTGTTGCATCAAATCTTAACGCAATTACTTATATTGATGAAGGTTTTAACACCGGCGAAGGACACACATGGGCAGTGAAAGTGGCTTGCGAAGATGGTGGAGAATCTGATCCTGTAAGCAAAAATTTACCTGCTTGTGATGGAGAAGGCGAATGTCCCGCTCCTAAAAATCTAAATGCTGTTTATGCAGACAATTGTACCAAAGTTAATTTAACATGGGATGCCCCAAGCAAAGGTGCAATGAATACTACTACCATGGCTCAGGAATTGAACGTGATAAATAAAGCTCCGCAAACCGGAACACTTAAAAATGTTTCTCCCGCTGAAAGAGCAATCGCTCAAAATGCAACCCATAATTTAGCCGCTTCAACTCCCATTTTCAATGCTCCTAAAGGAAAAGGAACTGAAGTTTTGAACGAAACGTTTTCAACAAGCACCCTTCCCGCAGGCTGGCTAAATCTTGACGTTGACGGAGATGGTTATAAATGGCAGTTTACACAAACTGCTCAAGATTGTTCAGAATTGTATCCTGAAGGACATGGCGATGCCTACTCTATCAACTCTGGGTCTTTTTATAATTGCGTAGGATCGTTAAATCCAAATAACTGGTTAATTACCCCTTCACTTACGTTAAGCGGATATACCACACTAACCTATTGGGTAAGAGTGATAGATGCAGCTTATTCTCAGGATCACTATGGTGTTTATATCTCAACTACCGGTACCGAGCCGAGTGACTTTACTTTAGTATTTGAAGAAACACTTACATCAGCTGAAATTACCTGGAAACAAAGAACCGTTGGTTTTACACAAACAGGTGAGAATTGCTATATTGCATTCCGCCATTTTAACAGTTATGATGTATATATTTTCTGTATAGATGATGTCGTTGTTACAACCGGAGACGAAGCTCCATACATTCCTACTTATAATATCTTTAGAGACAACGTACTTGTTCAAGGAAATCATGAAGGAACCTCTTACACCTATACAGAGGCTAATGCTTCAATAGACCATACATGGTCGGTTGAAGTAAACTGCGAAGCCGGTGGCGTATCTGACCAAGTAAGTAAAACGCTTGAAAATTGTGGCTGTGCTCCTGCAACGAACTTAACTGTTGAAATCTCTGAAGACTGCAGCCAGGCAGAATTAGAATGGGTGGCTCCTGCACAAGGAAAAGCCGATAAATGGATTCAATATTGTTCCGAACAAGTTGTTGGAAGACTGGGTTGGGATGAAACTTCAGGAAATGATATGACTGTAGCTATGCGTTTCACTGCTGCAGATTTAACCACTTTAGGCGTTAAAAGCGGACAAACTATCACTAAAATGATGATAGGTTTTGGAACAGGTAAAGATAATGTTGAGATCATGGAACTCAAAATATGGGAAGGCGGTACATCACTTACCAATCCAGGTACATTGAAACTTACCCAAGCCGTAAACTGTTCTTCATTTACTGAAAATGACTGGAATGAAGTAGTATTAAATGAACCTTTTGTAATTGATGCTTCTAAAGAAATTAGAATCGGTTACAGAGTTGATAATACAGCATTAGGCGGATATCCTTTTGGTGGCGATGGCGGTCCTGTTGTAGCAGAAAAAGGCGATCTTACCTACTGCCTTGACCTCGGCGGATGGGTAGCTACTTCTCAACTTCTTCCAAGTTGGAATCGTAACTTCAATATTAAAGCCTACGTTGAAGGTGTAGGATATGTTCTATTCAATGTATATAGAAATGATGTTAAAATAGCCTCAAATATTACAGATACACATTATATCGATACACAATTTACTGCAGGAGTAGAGCAGACTTGGGCTGTTAAAGTAGTTTGCGATGGAGGTGGAGAATCTGATCCTATTTCTAAATCAGCAACTTGTGTAGGTATCAACGAGAACCCAACCACCGTATTCTCTATCGTTCCTAACCCTGCAAACGACCACATTAATATTACTTCCGGAATAGAATTTAACAAAATAGAAGTAATCAATTTCTTAGGTCAAACTATTCTTTCTCAATCTAACGATAGCAATACAGCCAGACTTGATGTATCAACTTTAACCAACGGCGTTTATTTTGTTCGCATTATTTCTGAAAACGGCACAAGCGTTCAAAAGTTTGTAAAACAATAAGGAACTTTCATTCCGCGCTTGAAGCGGAATCTCCTAAACAACAATCCAAAAGGCTCTCCAAAAGGGGAGCCTTTTTTTAATGGATAAAATTTAGGCGGCATTTCAAATGCCACCTAAATTTTATCATTCCATGGCAAATGCAAAATAGCCGCTTTGAAGTTTCGGCGCCAACGGATGGCACCACTTCATTTGTCCGCAGCAAGTTTCATTCCCCTGCAAACGAATATGAACAGTGTCAAAATCAGGAAGATGTTCAAAGAGCAATTGAGCTATCTGTTCTTGCGGCGTATCGCCTAATAATTCCTCTACTATAATATTGTTGTATCGTGTTTTAAAAGAAAACAAGGTGTTATTGTATTCACAAAACTGTGTTTTTTCTTCATGTATAAATCGAAAAAAATCTTCATCCCAATTTACAAAGCAAGTATTTTCAAGTTTACGAACTCTTTTTTTTTGGTATGTTTCAGGAGAGGTAAAATGGATAGAATTCGTCAATGCCGCCTTATTAAAAAGAAACCGATCTTTATAAACCCAACAATGATTCCGGTAGAAAAAATCTTCAAACCCTAATTTGCGATAGTAGTTCTCTAAACTTTGATTGGCGGCGTGTAGAAAAATACCCGCTACATTTTTTGCACAAGCCTCACAATACACCGCCTCCAACAACTTTGCCATGATTCCTAATTTTCTATATTGCGGACGCGTAGCGCAGGCATAAATATACCACATTTCACTTACCTCACATCTCACACCACTTACCTCAACAGGCAATGCAAATGCCATAGCCGTAATCTCGTCATTCTGTTTGCTCACATAACAGTTTTCAATGCCGAAATGCGCCAGAAATCGATTTGTAAAATCTTCCGGATCTCCAAAAACTTCCTGCCAAAGCAGTTGAATTTCAGGAATCTCTTTGAGTGTGGCTTTTATCATGTTTACACTTTTATCTTTCGTTTTCCCACCGGATACAAAAACACCACCCCAAACACTACGTACAGACCAATGTAGAACACCGGCGTCATTCGCTCCGATTCTCCAAAAATGAAGTAGGCAAGAATAATGGAATATATAGGTTCAAAATTAACGGCTAATGCTACATTAAATGCTGTTAATGAGCGTAATAGTTTGATTGTTGCTACAAACGGATAAGCAGTGCAAATAGAGGCGAGCAGCAACAACCAACCCCAGTCGGAAAACGAGGGCAGTTGCCAACAGGTTTGTAGAGGCAAAGCATGTTTGGGGGTCTCAATGGAAAAAACGAATGTTACCCCCATAACCACCACAATCGGAATCAACGCCCCCACCATTTCATAAAACGACAGGGTGGGTAATTCCTTTGTTTCGGAGAGTTGTTTATTTAACACGGTGAACCATGCGGCGAGAAAGGCTGCCAATACGCCAAACAGCGCTCCCTGCCAGTATTTTATCTCAAAACCTAACATTACACAAAGG